>Ga0080006_1163254_pt1 | contig 136829 bp, 140 predicted proteins | sample RS3BMetagenome_FD_69209 | JGI IMG/M metagenome (GOLD analysis project Ga0080006, IMG submission 69209) | Ferric oxide microbial mat and aquatic microbial communities from Rainbow Spring, Yellowstone National Park, USA - RS3B (SPADES... ...
GGCCCGCACGAGAGCAGCAGGCGGTGGCGGTCGGGCCACTCCGGGTTCGCGGGATCGTGCCGCAAGATGTGACCGTAGAAGGCCGTGAAGACGTCGGCCATGTCCAGCGATCCGGCCGAATGGCCGGAGCCGGCCGCAACCAAGGCGCGAATGATGCCTTGGCGCACGAGATTGGCGCGCTCGCGAAGGTCGCGCACGCGCTCGGGGCTCAAGGAGGGCATGGCCCGTTATACCAGCCCGCCGCCTCCGGACCCTGGCCCGCGGTGCCCTGCCGCCGCAGCCAGCGCCTCCAGGTCGAGCGGGTGCGTCGTCACCGCACGCTCGTACGGCCCCCACTCTTCCCGCGGGAGCATCCAGAGCACCTCGAACTGGTTGCCGTCGGGATCGACGCCGTAGAGCGACTTGGTCGCTCCGTGATCGCTGGCTCCGACCAGTGCGCCGCGCGCCAGAAGCCGCTGGTACATCTCGAGCAGATCGCCGGGATCCGCGACCTCCCAGGCGAGGTGGTAGAGCCCGACCGCCCCGCGCGGCGGTGCCAGCGCGTTCGCCCCGACCTCGGCCAAGCCGAGATCGTGATGGTTGGGGGAACCAGGCAAGCGCAGGAAGAGCATCCCGCCCCAGCGCGCGACCTCCTCCATGCCGAGCACTTCACGGTAGAATGCACCCGCGCGCTCCAGATCGCGGACGAAGAGGACGGCGTGATTCAAGCGGACGACCGGCATCGCACTCCAGAACCCGGCTCGGCGACCGCGCGCTGCGGGGCGCGAGCCAATGACGGCCGAGGGCTCGGCGGCGTTGCCGATTGCGGGTGGGCTGCGCCGCGGCGCCAAGGTATGGAGCCACGCCGGTACGAATGAGGCACGGTTATACCAAAAAGAGAACCACAGATAGGAGAACTCGTGCCCGAAACCGTTACCTTGGAGGTCGGCGGGCGCACGATGATCATCGAGACCGGCGAGCTCGCGAAGCAGGCAAACGGCTCCGCGTTGATTCGATATGGTGATCAGAACGTCGTGCTTGCCGCCGTCACTGCCTCAGAAAAGCCCCGCGAGGGGATCGACTTCTTTCCGCTGACCTGCGACTTCGAAGAGAAGATGTACGCGGCCGGAAAGATCCCCGGCGGCTTCATCAAGCGCGAAGGGCGTCCGTCCGAGCACGGAACGCTCAGTTCGCGACAGATCGATCGCCCGATTCGTCCGCTCTTTCCGGAGGGCTTCCGTAACGACGTGCAGATCGTCGCGACGGTGCTCTCGATCGATCCGATGCTCGACGCCGACGTGCTCGGCGTCTGCGCCGCCGGTGCGGCCCTCGCCGTGAGCGACATCCCCTTCGAGAAGACCGTCGCCGCAGTGCGCGTCGGCCGCGACGAACACGGCGCCTACATCTGCAATCCGACGCTCGACCAGTATGAAACCGGCGGCATGGATATCGTCGTCGCCGGCACCGCCGACGCGGTCATGATGGTCGAGGGCGGCGGCCGCGAGATCAGCGAGGAAGAGTTCCTCGGCGCCGTCGCCTTTGCGCACGAGGAGATCAAGCGGATCGTCGCAGCGATCGACGAGCTCGCGCGCAAGGCCGGCAAGCCCAAGCGCGAGTTTCCGATCCAAAAGATCGATCCGGAACTCGACGCCTGGGTGCGCTCGGCGTTTAAAGACGACGTCGCCAAGGCGATGCGCATCATCGAAAAGCAGGAGCGCGAGCGCGCCTTCGATCTCCTCACGCGCGAAGAAGCCTTGGCGCGGCTGGGCGAGAGCAATCCGCGCCTACGGGCTCTGCTCGAAGATCCGTCCGTCAAGGACTTCGAGAAGATCATCAAAGCGATGGAAGAAGACGAGCTGCGCGTGATGGTCGTCGAAGAAGGGTTACGTCCCGATGGCCGCAAGCTCGACGAGATCCGGCCGATCTGGTGCAAGGTGCACTACGTGCCGCGCGTCCACGGATCGGCCGTCTTCACGCGCGGACAGACGCAAGTCTTCAGCGCGACGACGCTCGGTTCGATCAGCGATCGGCAGCGCCTCGACGGCATCGTGGACCTCGAGGACAAGTACTACATGCACTTCTACAACTTCCCGCCGTATTCGACCGGCGAGACGCGCCCGCTGCGCGCTCCCGGCCGGCGTGAGATCGGCCACGGACACCTCGCCGAACGCGCGCTCGTCCCGGTGCTTCCGCCGCGCGAGGAGTTTCCGTACACCATCCGCGTCATCAGCGAGGTGCTCGAATCCAACGGCTCTTCGTCGATGGCGTCCGTCTGCGGGAGCACGCTCTCGCTGATGGATGCCGGCGTGCCGATCCGCGCGCACGTCGCGGGCATCGCGATGGGGCTCATCGTGAAGGGCGACAAGTACGCCGTCCTCACCGATATCCAGGGTCTCGAAGATGCGCTGGGCGAGATGGACTTCAAGGTCGCCGGCACCACCAAGGGCATCACCGCCGTCCAGATGGACATCAAGGTGACCGGCATCACCATCGAGATCATGCGCGAGGCGATGCAGCGCGCGCGCGATGCACGGCTGAAGATCATCGACATCCTGCGCGACACGATCCCCGAACCGCGCAAGGAACTCTCGCAGTTTGCTCCGCGGATGATCGTCGTGCAGATCCCCGTCGACAAGATCAAAGACGTCATCGGCCCCGGCGGCAAGACGATCAACAAGATCATCGAGGAGACCGGCGTCGAGAAGATCGACATCGAGGACGACGGCAAGGTCTTCATCACCTCGCTCGACGGGACGTCGGCGGAGAAGGCGCGGGCGATCATCGAGAGCATGACCAAAGAGGTCATCGTCGGTGAGACGTATCTCGGCACCGTCACGCGCATCATCAACATCGGCGCCTTCGTGCAGATCCTTCCCGGCAAAGAAGGGCTCGTCCATATCAGCCAACTCGCGCCGACGCGCGTCGAAAAGGTGGACGATGTCGTCAAAGTCGGCGACGAAGTAATGGTGAAGGTCGTCGAGATCGACTCGCAGGGGCGCATCAACCTCTCCCGCAAGGCGCTCCTCGCCGGTACCACCGGCAACGGCGCGCACCACGCCCCAGCACAGCGCGCGGCCGCACCGAGCGGCGGGAGCTCCGGCGGCGAGCTGCCTCGGAGGCGCCGGCGCCGACCCAGCGGTGCGCGGCACGGCCACGACGACTGACCCCGGAAGCAGAGTCCGGCGCCATTCCGACGAAAGCGGGCTTGCAGCGAGCAAGCCCGCTTTCATCTCCACCCGCCGTGCGTTCGTGGTATCGTGCGCACGTATGGACCACGACGCGATCCTCGTGACGGGCACCTCGACCGGCATCGGTCGCGCCCTCGCGCTCCTCCTCGCACGGCAGGGATTCACGGTCTTCGCCGGAGTCCGCACCGATGCGCACGCGGCCGTACTCGCGAACGAGCATCCGGCGATACGGCCGATCCTCCTCGACGTCGCTGTGCCCGACGATTGCGCGCGCGCCGCCGAGACGCTCCGGGCCGCGGGACATCCGTTGCGCGGCCTGGTCTGCAACGCCGGGATCGCGATCGCCGGTCCCATCGAGTTCCTGCCGCGCGAGCGATGGCGCGAGCAGTTCGAGGTCAATCTCTTCGGTGCGCTGGATCTCGCACGTGCCTGCATTCCGTTGGTGCGCGCCGCACGCGGGCGCATCGTCTTCGTCGGCTCGATCGCGGGCAGGCTCGCACCACCGCTCCTCGCACCGTACGCCGCCTCGAAAGCCGCGCTCGAAGCGGCAACCGATGCGCTGCGCGTGGAGCTCGCGGCCTCCGGGATCGGCGTGACGCTGATCGTTCCCGGAGCCGTGCGCACGCCGATCTGGCAGAAGGGACGCGATCGCGCCGACGCACTCGCAGCGGCGATCTCCGGCGACGGAATCGATCAGTATGCGGCGCTCATCGCTGCCGCACGGCGTGCGAGCGCCCACGCCGAGCGTCACGGCATCGCGCCCGACGACGTGGCTCACGCGGTCCTGCGCGCGCTGACCGCGCGGCGCGCTCCGGCCCACGTGCTCGTCGGGAAGGAAGCACGCATGCAGGATCTCGTGCGCCGGTTCCTACCTGCGCGGTGGCGCGACGCGCTGCTGCGCCGCGCCCTCGGCATCCCTGCCGAGGAGGCACGGGCGTTCAGTCTCGCGCGAAGCGAATCCCGAGAATGAGCGAGCGGCGGCCGCGGTAGCGTTCGGTGCCGACCAGCCAACGCGCGGGGCCGGCGAGCGGCCCAGACAGCGCAGCATCGAGATGCGGATCGGGTGCGCCGTCGAACAGATCGTGCCGCCAGATCACGTCCGCGCGCATCGTCCCCAGCGCGATCGTCGCCCAGAGCGCGCCGTAGGAACCCGAGGGAAACGGAGGCACCGGCTGCAGCGGCGGATAGGCGGCGCGTTGCACGATGCTCGCCCGCATCCACCAGCCGCGCAGCGCGATCCGAGGTGCAATCTGCCATGCCGCAGCCACGCCGCTGCCGTGTGCATCGAGCGCATCGAATCCGCGCGTGCGCCAGAACGCCTGCATCGCCTCCGCGCGCACGCGATGCAGGTCGCCGTACGCGAGGACCGCCGAGACGTGCGCGATGCGATCGTCGAACGGACGCCCGTCGCTCGCCGCATCGCTCACCGCCAGCGCGTCGAGCGGCGCCTCGCGCACGCGTTCGCTCGCCGCGAGTGCCCCGTTCCAATGCGCGCCCGCCGCGACCGTTGCACGCACGAACGGCGCGACGGCGGCGTACCGAGTCGTGCCGGAGCCGCCGTACGGAACCGACATGCCGTACCCCAGACCGCCGTAGCGGGAGAACGCATCGTCTGCAGCAGCTCCCGTAACCAATGCGACGGCACCGGCACGCGCGCGTTCACCGAGCAGCACGCGCACCGCCGTTCCGGAACGCGTCGCCGGCGCGCGCCACGGATCGCTCCCGGGCGACGATGCGGAGCGTTGCGTCGCCTCTATGGAGGCGAACGGGCCATGCATCGCGTCCGGACGCCACCGGACCTCTTCGTCGAGGCTCCACCAGGCACCGGATGCCGCCGCGGCGCCGATCGTCCCGCGCGTCATCGAGAAGCGTGCGCTCGCGGCCGGCATGCGCTCGTCGTGCACGCGCAGGGCGGCATATGCCGTACTCTGCGCGAATGCGCCGCTCTCGTGCGCGTCGGCAGCTCCGGCCACAAACGCCGCATCGAGGCCCGAGATCGTCCCTGCATGCGTCACGACGAGATCGACGCGCCGCCGCCGGTCGCGCGGCGAGAGCGACGCGCCGCCGGCGATCGCAGATCGCCCCGCGTCGTCGCCGCCGACGATTGAGAGCGCTCCCGCGGCGCCGGTGCCGGTCGTGAGACGCGCGCCGGTCCGTTCGTCGAAGGGCGTGGCTTCCAATCCGCTCGCTGCGCCGTAGGCACCGCCCGGCGCCGCGCCCTCGTCGCGGTGCGCACGCACCGCGGTTGCGTCGTCGAGCGGCACCAAGGCGAGATCCGCAGCCCCCGCGAGCGGATCGTCGAGCGCAACGCCGTTCACGGCGAGCGTCGTTCCCAGCGGATCGCCGTCCACCGCGATCCGCGCCGCATTCAACGGATCGCCGCTCGTCGCGAGTGCGACGAACGGCGCGAGGGAGAGCAACGACTCCACGTGATCGTATGGGAGTGCGGCGAGATCGTCTGTGCCGGGATCCCACGAGACGAGCGCTCGATATCGGTGTACGACGGCGACGACGGTTCCGTCCGAGGCGACGCGAACGAGTATCGCCCGGCAGTATGCGCAGGTGATCTCCACCGCGCCGATCGTGCCGGACTCTTCAAAGGCAAACGTGCCGTCGGGATCGGTGCGCGCGAGCACCGGCGCATCGCGCACGCCCGCCGCGCGGACGATCGCTCCCGCGACCGGATCGCCGCGCTGATCGCGCACCACTCCCGCGATCACGCGCCGGTCGCCGCCGACCCCCAGGAGTGCGAGCGCGAGCACGAGCGACGGGAGCGCCACCATGGCTTTCACGAATCGTTCATTCCTCCGAGGTACCATGCCGGTGACGATGCGACGGTTCGGCGATCTTGCGCTCGCGGCTGCGCTGCTCCTGGGCCTCTTGGGAGTCGGCGTCGCCGGGACGCACCTGCAGCGCGAGCTCGCGGCCGCCGCGACGGCGCTCGTACCGTCACGTCCTCCGGATCTGCTCGGGCCGATCACCGAAGCGGGACGCAGCGGATGGCAGTGCGTCCCCGAAGCGCAGGCCGCCGCGCGATCGTGGCGCGACGCTGCGCTCCCCGATCCGGAGCACTGATCGGTGCGCACCCCCGCGATCGCGCTCGTCGCAGCCGTCTCTCTGTTCGCGTTCTGCACGCGTGCGAGCGGTCAGGAATATGCGACGCCGGCTCCGCGTACCACCGATCTGCGGCGTTTGCACGCACTGGCGATCGCTCGTGCGGTGCATGCGTATTTCACCCGCGGCATCGCCGACGAGCAGCGCGGCGCGTGGGACGATGCCGCGCGCTCGTTCGAAGCCGTGCTCGCCTTGCACCCTCCCGAACCGCAAAATTCGACCGCCCGGTACGATCTCGCGATCGCCTACGCCGGACTCCGGCGCTACGACGATGCGGCCTCCCAACTGCGTGCGGCATTGCGCGCGGATCCCGGTTTCCTCGCCGCGTGGGCGAATCTCGCCGCGATCGATCTGCGGCGCGGCGACCTCGCGGAAGCGCGCGACGCGGCACGCCGTCTCCTCGCCCTCGCGCCGTCGTCGGCACGCGGTCTCTACGAGCGAGGATTGATCGCGCTGCAGGACGGCGATCTCCGCGCGGCCCGGACCGCGTTCTCGACGCTCGCGGGAAGCAATCCGCGCTATGCGCTCGCCCACTACGACCTCGCCGTCGTACTCGCGCGTTCCGGCGATCTCGCGCAGGCCGAGCGCGAGTTTCGCCTCGCACTCGCGCTCGCACCGCGATACGCTCGCGCGTCGCTCGGTTTGGGCGTCGTGCTCGTCCGTGAAGGACGCCTCGCCGACGCGCGAGCGGCCTTCGCCGCGGCCGCCGCGGAGAGTGCCGACGATCCCGTCCTGCACGTGCTCGCGCTCTCGCTGGAACGCGAACTCGAACCTCCACCCGCGCCGTGACGTGATTTCAGAGTTTCTTCACGGACACGGTGTACGGTCGTGCCATCGCATTCCGAACGAGGTGACGATCATGCAACGACGACTCCTGGCCGTCCTGGCGGGCGGCATCCTCGCTCTCGCGGCCTGCGGCGGAGGCGGCGGTGGCGGCGGCAGCAGCTATACGCCGCCCAGCGCGTCCGGCTCGCCGAGCTACACGCCGCCGCCGGTGACGAACAGCACCACGATCAGCATGGGCCTGCCGACCGGACTCGGCGTCGAAAACGACCCGACGTGGGGTAGCGTCGGCGGATACTCGCAGTCGCAGTATTCGCAGGTCCTCGCGTTTCCGGTCGGGACGGTCGTGACGATCCACAACTCTTCGACCTCCCTCCAACACACGCTCAACGTCATCGGGACGGTGAACGCGCCGCCGGTGAGTTGGCCCGCGAATCCCTCCCTCTCGACGAGTGCGTCGGGAGGCTCCACGCTGAGCACCTCCTATGCGAGCGGGAGCATCGCGCCGGGCGGCAGCGTGACGGTCACGCTCTCGACCGCCGGTACGTATCTCATCGCCTGCGCGTACCACTACGCGTCGAATCAGATGCGCGACATCTTGGAGGTCAGCAACTCCGCGACGCCGGGACCGCAGGCAACACCGCCGCCCGTGAGCGGCGGTGGTGGCGGCGGCTACGGAGGCGGCTGGTAAGCGCCGTGCGCGCGCCGGTGCGCGGTACGACGTGGGGCGTCGCGCTCGGCGGCCTCGCGGTGCTCGCCGCCGCCGCGACGCTTTCCCACGCGATATCGCGATCCGCCGCCACGCCGATCGCTGCGGTACGACCGTGGCGCGCGCCCTCCGCCGCACTCGTCGCGCAGGACGGCAGCACCTTCACGCTGCCGGGCCTGCGCGGCGAGCCGGTCGCGCTCACGTTCGTCTCCGCGCGCTGCACCGACGCCTGCCCGCTCGTGGATGCGCAGTTCGCGCGTGCCCAAGCGCTTCTGCGACGCGAGCATCTGCGGGCGCGGCTGGTGACGATCACGCTGGATCCGGCACACGATACGCCCGCGGTCATGCGCGCGCTGGCCGCGCGGTTCGATGCCGATCCGCGCGTATGGTTGGTGGCGAGCGGCAGCGTCGAGAACGTGCGGCGCGTCATGCAGGCGTTCGGTGTCGTCGCCGGTCCCGATCGCGACGACGGGCCGTCGTTCCATTCCACCTTCGTCTATCTGCTCGACGCGGACGGACATCTGCGGACGATCAGCCTGGCTTCGAACGTGCTGGCACGCGTCGTCGTCGCCGATCTGCGCGGCATGGCGCGTACGGTCGCCGCGCGGTGAGGCGGCTCATCCTGTTCGCGTCGGGACTCCTGGCCGCGTGCACGCCGGGGGGACTCGCGTCGTCGAACAGCGGCGCTTGGATCGCCGCCACGACGATCACCGTGAACCTCACACTCGAGGCACCGTCCTCGACGGCATACGGTACTTCCGGCGGCTATGCGCCCGCCGTTACGGTCGTGCCGGTCGGTTCGACCATTCGCTTCGTGAATACGGACGGCTTCGCGCATACGGCGACGCTGATCCCCGGTGCATCGTCGTTTCCGCCAGGCTCTCCGTTCACCGCCTCCGCGCTGACGCAGGCTGGCACCGCGATCTCCCAACCGTGGAGTACCGGCTCGCTCGCTGCAGGCGCGGCGTCACAAACGATCACCATCGACCGCGCAGGAGTCTATCTGTATGGATGCTTTTATCACTACGGCGCGCCGATGCGCGGCGCGATCGTGGCGCAGTAGTCTCGCCGCATTCGTCGCGGTTACGGCCTGCATCGCCGCACCTGCACCCGCTCGCGCGATTCCGATCTTCGCACAGCGCTACCATCTCTCGTGCGAGACGTGCCATAGCGTCCTTCCCGAACTCAATGCTTTCGGGCGCCGCTTCCGCGAGCACGGGTACGTCCTGCCGATCCCGCGCCATGGGACGACGCTCGTCGCGCTGCGCTATCAGCTGGAATTCGAACAAAGCCCGGCGGCCGGAAGCCGGCGCTTTACTCCCGCGGGTGTCATCCTCTCGAACGCGTTGATCGGGCGCATCTCCGCATTCGTTCACTACAATCTCGGTGCGGGCGGCGGTCCCGGTGGTTTGTATCTCGGTTATCTCGCCGGCTACGATGCGCACACCCGGACGCTCTATCGCGCGGGGCTCTTCGAACTTCCGCTCGCGCAGTCACCCGGACAACGCCTGGACGACCTCGCGCCCTACGGGTATTACGGCACGCACGTGGGGCTCGACGACCTCGCGCTCTCGGCACCGCGGTGGGGCGTCCAACTGGAACGCCGCATCGGTGCGTCGCGCCTCGATGCGGTCGCGGATCTTGGCGAATACAAGGGCTCCGCGTACGGCGGGGCGCCGGTACCGACCGGCGAGACGACCTCGGCCGCCGCGCCGGAGATCGCGCTCTTCGCGCGCACGCCGCTCACCCGCGAGCTGGAGATCGGTGCGAGCGGCATCGTCGGCGAGCGCCGCATAGCCGCCGCCGGAAAGCCGGCGTTCGACGACGGATATCGGCGCTACGGCGCGCTCCTGCGCGCGCGGCACGGACCGCTGCGCCTTCAGGCCGAACAGTGGTGGGGTAGCGATGCGAACGCCGACGGTTTCGGCACGCGCTTGGGCAGCAGCGGCGGCTACGTCCGCCTGAAATACTATCCGACGCCGCACGCCTACCTCGGTGTCCGCTACGATGCCGCCGCCAATCCGTACGTACTGCGCGACATGGTGTACTATGCGGCCTTCATGGTGACCCCGCATGCGCGACTGATCCTCCAAAGCGTTCGCACCATCGGTCCGGGGCCGCCGGGCGGCTTCAGCGCAGCATTGACGGTAGGAGCACCGTGGCCGAAGAATCTCTGATGTGTGCGGATCCTGGTCGTCGAGGATAATCCCGCCGTCGCGCGATCCGTCGCCGCGATACTGGAGCGCCGCACGTTCGCGGTGGAACTCGCCGCCGACGGCGACGCCGGGCTGGAACGCTTGCTGAGCGGAACGTACGACGTCGCGATCGTGGACGTCATGCTTCCGGGACGCGACGGCTTCTCGCTCGTGCGTGCAGCGCGCGCCGAGGGCATCGGCACGCCAGTCTTGATGCTGACCGCACGCGACGCCGTGGAAGATCGCGTCCATGGGTTGAACAGCGGCGCCGACGATTACCTCGTGAAACCGTTCGCGGAAGAAGAACTGCTCGCGCGGGTCACCGCCCTGGCACGGCGCGCGGAACGCCCCTTCGCGCAGACGATTCGTGCCGGTGCGCTGGAGATCGACGTCGCGGCCCGCACCGCACGGTACGCCGGGCGCGAGCTGCGACTCGGAAAGACGGAGTTTCGCTTGCTCGAATTCCTCGCCCGCAACGCGGGGACGGCCTTTACGCGCGCGCAACTGCTCGAACGCGTGTGGGAGTACGATTTCGACGGGTCGAGCAACGTCGTGGACGTCTATGTCAGTCAGTTGCGACGGAAGCTGCGAGCGGCCGGAGCGCGCGCCCCGATCGCGACGGTCTGGGGCGTCGGCTACAAGCTGGAGAGAGAACCGTGATCGCGCGCATCACCGCGGCTTATACCGCCGTCTTCGCGATCGTGGTGGTGCTCTTCAGCCTGACCGCGTACGCGTTCGTCGCCCGCGAATATGCGTCGCTGCTGCAACCGGCGCTCGCGTCGCCGCCGGTTGCGGCCGCGTATCACGATGCGCTCCGCCGCGTCGCGATCGCGATCGCGCTCGTCGATCTCCCGTTGATGCTCGTGGTCGCCGCGGCATCGTACGTCCTCGCCCACCTCTCGTTGCGTCCGCTGCTTGCTGCCCGGGAACGCGAGCGGCGCTTCGCGATGGAGGCTGCACACGGCCTGCGCACGCCGCTGGCGACGATCGCCTCCGTGGCCCAAGCGGCACGCGGCGGCGACGCGGCGGTCACCGCCGACGCGTTGGAGACGATCGCGCGAGCGGCGCTCGATGCCGCGGCGTTGGTCGGCGATCTGCTGACGCTGGCGCGCGATCCGCACCGTTCGGCCTTACATCGCGAGCCGCTCGATCTCGGCGCACTCGTCGCGACCTGTGCGCGCGACTTCATGCCGCTTGTGCAAGAGCGAGGCATCGAGCTGCGCATCGACTCCCGGAGCGCAATCGTGAACGGCGACGAGCGGCGCCTGCGCGAGCTCCTCCGCAATCTTCTGGAGAACGCATTGCGCCACGCGCGTTCCACGATTCGCGTCGCCTGTAATCCCGACGGTCGCCATGCGGTGGTGACGGTGGAGGACGACGGCGACGGTATCCCGCCGCACGACCGCGAACGCGTCTTTGAGCGCTTCTACCGCAGGGATGTCGCACCTAACGGTTGCGGCGTCGGCTTGGCGATCGTGCGCTGGATCGCGCGCGCGCACGAAGGCGAGGCATGGGTTCGTGATGGCGAAGCGGGATTCACGACCGCGTTCGTCATCCGCCTTCCGCTGCTCCCGATCTCCTGAGCACCGCCATCGAGGTCTTGACATCCTACCCCCCGATACGATGTACTCCGTAACGCTTACTTAGGAGATCGAGGTTAGCAAAATAGTTCCTTTTCGTCGCGCAACGATTCTCAAGATGGCAGCCGGCTCCATGGGAATGGCGGTGCTATCCGGGTGCGGGGACAAAAGCCTAGGTGTACCGCCCGGCTCTATTCTGGCGGCCGAGTCGCTCGATGCCTTGATGTATAAAACCGAAGTCTACGCCATCTATGATAAAGGCCGGTATGTCGTTCGTTCCGATGTACGCGGAGCTTCGTGGCTGAAGCCGCCCCGAGGAAACCTCACCCCGCTTGCCGACACGCCCTGTGCGCAAGTCGCACGAGCGAGACTTCATCCCGACGGCTCGAGCAACGGAACCGGAAGCGGGAGCGGCTGTGGTAATAGTGCCAGTAACGCAGCTCCGGTCATTGCAGTCGTAACTGCTACGGCTGGGACCGTGGAGGTCGTCGGCGGGTTATCGAACGGCATTGGCATCATGCAGGGCCTACTCTTTCCCATAGGAGGACTAGGCGTAAAGCCGGGGCCTCTCTATCAGTATTTCCTGAAATCGCTGGATTGTATGCTTACCAATCTCGACAAGATTGGATCCGGACTAGGTGTCGTAGCCGGCGTCATAATGAACAACGAATCGAAGTACGACTCTGCAATCTCGAATGCCGCATCAGCTTATCTTGCCGGTACCATTAACGCAGCGGAATTTTTGGCCGAGCTGGTTACCTTACTATCTGATGGCGAACTTCTAGCGCTGATCGCAGGTGCAGGCATAACGCTTGGAAGAATATATACAGCTTTGAAATGTGCTTCCATGACAAACTCTGCATAGTGGAGGACGCATGTCGAATATGAATCCGCCGATCACGTTTTACGATTTCACCATTTTGGGCATTTTCGTCATTTCCATCGTGGGTTTCGTGTGGGGAGTTCTGCGTTTCTGGTGGTATGACTTAGGGCGCTATTTGGCCGGAGAACCAAAGCGATCCCTTTTTCTGGAGATTGCGCATCTGTTTATAACTCCAGGGTATCCTTTCTATGTCCTGTACGTACTATTTTCGACACACATGCATCCTTCGAACCTTCCTTCCCTTGCCGTTTCGACGCTCCTCATGGCCGTGGCCTGGTATCCACAAGCCTTTCCTCACCTGGTTGACCATCACAGCGTGTTGTTCACATTACGCCGCTTCAAAGTCCTAAAAGGACGAGACGAGGATTGCAGCGACCGCTCCGGCGATGATCGCTAGCCCAGGTCCGAGGACTCCTGAACATAGCTACTCAGATCAAGTCAACATGAGCTGACGTACGGGCCGGTGATATCGAACGCAGTCTCGGCTTTCTTGCGGGAACTATGACTGCGCAGAAATTTCTCGCCGTGCTCGTTACCATGTCAGGAGAGTCCGGGCTTCTGGTTCTCATCGCAGGTGTCGGCCTGACGCCTGGAGGAATATATGCTGCCTTGAAATGCTCCTCCGTGGCGAACTCTGAATAAGTGAGGATGCTTGTCGGATACGAATCCGCCGTTCACCCTCTACGATTTCGCCGTTCAGAGTCTTTTCATCGTTACCGTCTCGAGCTTTGTCTGGGGCATCTGCTGTTTCCTCGTCTACGATCTCGGGCGTTCCTTATCCAGAGAACTCGGATCGAGACGCACCGTGTCTACTGAGATCGTGCAGATACTTACTACCCCTATGTTTTCTCTCTACGTATTGTACGACCTATTTTCGACGCACATGCACCCACCGGGTCTTCTCGCCCTCGTAATAGTGATGCTCTTCAACGTCATCGTATTGTATCAACAAAGCTTCCCCCACCTGGTCGACCATCACAGCATGCTGTCCATCGTACCATCGCTTCAATAGCATGAAAAACGTAGACGAGAGTATCTTCCATCGCTTCCGCGACGATCGCTAGCGCGACTCCGCAGCGCCGAAAGCAGGCGAACTGCCGCTCGGGGCGCGGAGGGAGGATCCTCTCCCACAACGGAATCTGGGTGTAATGCCCTATGAGAGCCTGCAGGACTTCGTCGCGGCCTTGCGTGCCGCCGGCGAGCTGCACGTCGTCGAAGCACCCGTCGATCCCCGATTGGAGATCGCGGAGATCACCGATCGCGTCGTGAAGGCCGGCGGGCCCGCGCTGCTCTTCACGCGCGTGAAGGGCGCACGCTTTCCGGTCCTCACGAACCAGTTCGGCTCGCGGCGGAGGATGGCGATGGCGCTCGGCGTCTCCTCGCTCGACGAGGCCGGAGATCGCCTGCGGCGGCTTCTCGATCTCTCGCCGCCCGGCGATTCGTGGCGAGAGAAGCTGCGGGCGCTGGCGCGCCTCGCACCCTTCGCGGCTGCGATTCCGAAACGCGTGCGCAGCGGCGCCTGCCGCGAGGTCGTGATGCGCGAGCCCGACCTACGCGCACTACCGATCCTCACCACGTGGCCGCTCGACGCCGGACCGTTCATCACGCTGCCCTTGGTGATCACCACCGACCCGCGCACCGGCCACCCGAACGTCGGAATGTATCGTATGCAAGTCTTCGGGCCACGGGAGACCGGCATGCATTGGCAGCGCCACAAGCAAGGACGCGCGCACGCCGCGGCGTGGGGACGCCGCGTTCCCGTCGCGGTCGCGATCGGTACCGATCCGGTCCTCACCTATGCCGCGACCGCACCGCTGCCGCCGATCCTCGACGAGTTCGCCTTCGCGGGATTGCTGCGCGGCGAGCCGGTGCGGCTGACGCGCGCGAAGACCGTCGATGTACCGGTTCCCGCCGATGCGGAGTTCGTTCTCGAAGGATACGTGGACAACGACGATCTACGCACCGAAGGGCCTTTCGGCGACCACACCGGCGTCTATAGCCTCGCCGACCGCTACCCGACCTTCCACATCACCTGCATCACGCACCGGCGCGACGCGATCTATCCTGCGACCGTCGTCGGAAAACCGCCGATGGAAGATGCGTGGCTCGGAAAGGCCACCGAGCGGATCTTCTTGCCGCTGCTGCAGATGGTGCTGCCCGAGGTCGTGGACATGAATCTGCCGGTGGAAGGCGGATTCCACAACCTCGCGATCGTCTCGATCCGCAAAGCGTATCCCGGTCATGCGAAGAAGGTGATGAACGCGCTGTGGGGATTGGGACACATGATGATGCTCACGCGCGTCCTGATCGTGGTGGATGCGGACGTGGACGTGCAGGACGTACGCTCCGTCGCGTGGTTCGTGCTGAACAATCTCTCACCGGAGCGCGACGTCGTGCTCGTGCCGGGGCCGGTGGACGACCTCGACCACGGCTCCTACAGCGTCGCCTACGGCACGAAGATCGGCATCGACGCGACGCGGAAAGACGCATCGGAAGGCTATACGCGCGAGTGGCCGCCCGACATCGTCATGGACTCGCGCACGCGCGCGCTCGTGAGCAAGCGCTGGCGCGAGTACGGGTTGGAGGCGATCGCACGCGCCTGCACCCCGGACGAGTGGAGCGGACAGGGGCCGCAGGCGCTGGAGCGCCTCTTCCGCGACGTCTTGGGGCGAACGCCCCGGTGACGATGACCGCGCTCCGCCCGATCGGAATCTTCCTGCGCGACATCCGCATCGAGCATACGCTCTTCGCGCTGCCGTTCGCCTACGTCGGTGCGGTGATCGCCGCGCACGGGATTCCTTCGTGGAACAAGCTCGCATGGATCACGCTCGCCGTCCTCGGTGCTCGCACGGCAGCGATGGCTGCGAATCGCTACCTCGATCGCGACCTCGACGCCCGCAATCCACGTACCGCACGCCGTGCGCTCCCCAGCGGTGCGCTCGCGCCGAGCGTCATGCTCTGGGCCGCCGGGGCGGGCGTCGTGCTGCTCGTCGTCTCGGCATGGATGCTGAATCCGCTCTGCGTGCGCCTGCTGCCGATCGCGATCCTCGGTGTCGCGATCTATCCCGTCTGCAAGCGCATCACCTGGCTGGTGCACGTCGTGCTCGGTGCGGTGGACGGCCTTGCGCCGCTGGGAGCGTACATCGGCATCGCTGCGACCGTCACGCCCGCGGCGATCCTGCTCTTCGCCGCCGTCACGCTGTGGGTCGCCGGCTTCGATCTCCTCTATGCGTTGATGGATATTCCGTACGACCGCGAGGCCGGCGTCCACTCGTTGCCCGTGCGTTTCGGTGAAGGCAGCGCCTATCCGCTCTCGCTGCTCGCACACACCGTCATGCTCGCCTCCCTGTTCGCCGCCGGGCGCCTCGCCGGCGCCGGGCCACCGTATCTCCTGGGAATCGCGGCCGGCATACTGCTGGTCGGCTACGAAGGATGGCTGCTCGCGCGCGAGCGTGACGTTTTCGCTCTCAACGAACGTATCTTCAACGCGAACATGGCGTTCTCGGTCGTCTTCATGATCGCGACCCTCGCGGCGTACGCGGGGCGTGCATGATGCGCCGCAAGCGCTTCATCGCGGGTGTCGCGGCTGCGGCGATGCTCGCCGGCCGGCGGAGCGCGCGAGCGCAGTTCGCTCCCTTTGCGCGCCAGCTCACGCTCGCGGTAAGCGTTCCGCTCTCCGGCTCCCTCGCCGACTACGGGAATCAGATCCTCGCCGGGGTGCGCGGCGCGATCGACGAAACGAATCGCTTCTCTCCTTCACCGGAGATCGTCTTCGGTATGCGCCCTTTCGACGACCGCAACCGGCCGGAGATCGCGATCGCAAACGCGCAGATCGCGGCAGCCGATCCGACGGTAATCGCGCTGATCGGAGGCTTGACACTCGATCCCACACTCGCGATACTGCCCGCCTGCGCGAATGCATCGTTGCCGCTGATCATCCCGACCATCACGCGCGACGACCTCACCGCGCGCGGATACCATTGCGTCTTTCGCCTCGCAACACCCGATGCGGCGGCGGGGCGCCTCGCGGCGCAACGTATCGGCCTCGACGTTCGCCCACGAGCGACGGCAGTCGTCGCGCGCGACCGCGGCTACGGATATGACTACGCGCGGTCCTACGCCGCGCAGACGCGCGCCGACAAGCGCCGCGCAGACGAGATACTGCTGCCGCCGGGGCCGCCTGACGCCGCCGGTATCGCGCGTACGATCCTCGCGGCGAAGAACGACTTCGTCTTCATCGCCGGAACCTCGGCCGACCTCGGATCGCTGCTTCCCGCGTTGCATGCGGCCGGGTATGCGGGCGGCATCGGCGCGAGCGACGGATTCTACGACGAGGAGACGATCCGCACGTATGGTCCCTTGCTTGCCGACGCGTGGATCGCGACCTCGATGCCGCCGCTGGAACGCGCGGCTGGGATCGCGCTGCAGCTGGCCGACCTCCGCCGAGAGGTCGGTACGGTCGGCACGTTGACCGTCTTCGCTTATGCGGCGGCGCAGGTCGCGATACAGGCCGCTCGCCGCTTGAACGCCACCTCACGCATGACCGAACTCCGAGCGCTCCAGGAAAGCGGAGGCTTCCAGACGCTGGTGGGGACGCTCTCGTTTGGTTTCGACGGCAATCCGCTCGACCCGAATCTCTATTTCTATCGCGTCGAGAAAGATCGCTTCGTCTACCGTACTGCCGCGCACCCCACCAGCTTCGTGCTCTGATCGTATTTCGCTGATAGATCGGTCACTTACACGGGACGGCGTGACGCATATCCGCGTCAATCGGGGGGCGTCAGTCCTCCTCTTCTTCCTCCTCTTCGGTGTCGTCGTCGGGTGGATAGGGAGGACCGGGTCGTTCGTAAAGCCTCCGAGTCGTAAAAGCCATGGGAGCGCTCCTTTCTCTCGGCGTGAGAGCGACCGGGCAGAGGCCCGGGGCGCTTAGTTGGCCGACTCTCCGTCGTCTTCCCGCAGGACGGCAGCCGCCACCTCGATCCGCGAACGGACGCCGAGCTTGGTGAAGACGGCCGCGACGTGGTGTTCGACCGTGCGCTCGGCCAGGAAGAGCCGTTCGGCGATCGCCCTGTTCGAGAGCCCCTCGGCGATCAGCACGGCGATCTCCCGTTCTCGAGGGGAAAGTCCCGCAAGCGGACCCGTCACGCCGCTCGTGCGCTCCAGGCGGCGCACGTCCGCGACCGCACCGCAGGCGCGATAGATCTCCAGCGCATCCTCCGAATCACCCGCCACCTCGAGAGCGCGCGCTCGATGGAGCTTCCATCCGAGCTCTTCGAACGCCGCCGCGGCCTCGCGTGCCAGGGCACGCCGCCGTTCTCCCTTTGCGACGTAGGCGTCGAAGAGCGCAAGCGAGGCTTTGGCCGAGAGGCTCTCCCCGGCCAACGGTTTGAGGAAGGCTCGTGCACGCGACCGCGTCGCCGGAGCGACCTGGATCTCGGCCGCGAGAACGAGCAAGTCGTAGTTGTTCCCGGTCGTCGAGAGGCGCTCGACGGTGCGCTCGACCAACGCGCGCGCCTCCTCGCGACGCCCGCTTTTCCATATGGCGAGCGCGAACGCATGAACGATCCCCGCAAGCGTGGCGCTGTCGACACGATCGTAGACCCGCACGAGCAGATTGTCCCGCTTGCAACGCCGTACCAACAATTCGTCGCCCACATGCAGGCCGAGCGGAATCCCGACACGCGCCGCCAACGTCGCGACGCCGATATCTTCGTCTCGTCTCCGCAGCGCTCGATCAACGAGCGTCCGCGCGTTCTGGAGGTCTCCGAGAAGATAGGCTACCATCGCGGCTAATGCGAGCGTATATCCCATTCCCGCATCACCCAAGCGATCTACGACACGCAGCGCGCGCTCCAACATCTCGCGCGCGTACGACATGTCTTCCACGCGCGAGGCGAGCGCCAACGCCGCCGCCGAGGTGAGGCGCCGCACCAGGAACGTTTCGGAAACCTGCGCCGCGGCTGCAAGCATCTTTTCGCAGAACGACTTCCACTCGGCGCGACGACCCGCATGAATCTCCGCCGCCGCGCGCGCTTCGTAGTACCATGCGAGCGAACGCGGGCGGCCTGCGCTCTCGACCGCTCGCGCTTCCTCGAGGACGGCGGACGCCTCTTCCACGCGCCGCCGGTGCGCCAGGTACCACGCGGTGATCGCCGCAGCATCGAAGCGGAGGGCCGCATCGCCGTTTGCGCGCGCCATGCGCAACGCAGCCTGGGCATCCTCGAGGGCACCGTCGTCGTCGAGGGCGACGAAGCGCATCCGCGAACGATCGATCGCGGCGGTGATCGCGTCGTCCAGGAGCCCTTCCCGCTCGCACCACGGCACCACGCGTTCCAGCATCGCGATCGCCTCGGTCGTGTAGCCGGCCTCGTCGCACGCGCGTACGAACTTCTTGTGCAGGGCGAGCGTCGCGGTATCGAGCTCGACTTCGTCCAAGGCACGGCGATAGGCTGCGACGGCATCGGCGAACGCCAGGCGCGCGAAGGCGCGATCGCCCGCCTCTTCGTCGTAGCGTCGCGCGCGCTCCCTGTCGCCGGCGAGATCGCTATGCCATGCGAGCAACGCCGGATCGTCTGTGCCGCGCGCCTCCAGTTCGCGTACGATCGCACGATGCACTTCGATGCGCTCGTCCGGCAGCAATTCGCTCGCGATCGCACGTTGCACGAGCGCATGACGGAAGAGATGGCGAACGGGACCGTCCGCCGCCTCGACGAGCAGACCGCGCTCGTACGCCGCGCGGAGCGCATCGCGTATCTGTGATCGCGATACACCGCTCACCGCTTCCAGGAGCGACTCGTCGAAACGGCCGAGCGCCGCGGCGACGCGCAGCACGCGCGACTGTTGGGGGTCGAGGCCGCCGAGTCGCTCCCGCACGAGCTCGACCAGCGACGCCGGAAGACGGCGTTCGAGTGCCGCCGGATCGCGCCGCAGGTGCTCGGCCAGCGCGATCAAGACCAGCGGATTCCCTTCGGCCAACGCGCAGAGCTCGCGCTTGCGATCATAGGGAAGCGATATCGCGGCGACGAGATCGAGCAGTGCGAATGCCTCGGGTTCGGCGAGCGGTCCGAGGACCAGCCGCTCCGCACCGTACCGGCGCAAGCGCCGCTCCGTCTCGTCGGTGCCCTCCGGGTCGCCGCGTTCCGCAACGATCACCGCCGCCCGAATCTGCGACCGGTGTGCCGCCAGATGCAACAAGGCATCGAGCGTCGCCTTATCGCTCCACTGCGCATCGTCGAGGATGAGCACCAGCGGCCGGACTGCGGAGAATCGCGCGAGGGCTTCGACGATCGTGTCGAGGAGGCGCCGGCGGGCGGCGCTCGGTTCGTCGCCGTCGGCCGACGGGTCGGCGAGTTCGAAGACCGGTTGCAGGCGCGCGCGCAGATCCTGTTCGCGTGCAAGGACTTTCGGCAGCGCGCGATCGAGCGCGAGCAGGTGATCGCGGATCGGCGCATACGGCGCCTGCGCATGATCGTACGCGACGGCATGCGCGCAGACCCTTCCGCGCATTTCGCGTACCCGTCGTTCGACCTCCGCCAGCAGGCGCGTCTTGCCGCTGCCCGCTTCGCCGACCACGAGCGTAACGGTACCGACCCCGTCGTCGAGCGCAGCGATCTTCTCCTGGAGGAGCTGCAGGTCGCGCGCTCGCCCGACGAGCGGAAGCTCGTCCGGCGGTTCCGTCACTGTGATCGCCTCCCGCCCCGTGCACGCGCGGCCTTCCCGCGCGGTTGCGGAGTTCTGCAACCGCTGCGCGCTCCCTTGACCTCGAGGGCCGTCCGTTCGGGCACTCGGCGATCGGGGGAACGAAAATAGGGGTTTTCCACGATGTCCGGCGGTAGATTCGGGCGGTACGGTCGTGCTGCCGGGGCTTGCCCGTCCCGGATGGAGGCACATGATGACCGATCAACAGACGATGGTCTGGACCACCGACCGCACGCTGCGCGTCACGTCGCTCACGGCTCGGCTTCGTGAGGCCGCGGCGAGCGGCTCGGGGTGTCTCGACCCGGAGACGGGCGAGCTCCGGTTCCCCGGAGATGACTACGGCATGATCGCGCTCGCACAGCGCTGGGCCCTCGACGGCGAGGTCAGCGAGGTCGAGATCCCCGGCGACGGGGGGATCACCGTCGTGACGGTCGAGCCGCTCTTCGACGGCGAAGGCGCGGTCTGCGGCGTGATCGGAACGGCCCGTGCCGCCGGAGACCTCACCTGTCGCGTGCACTGGGAAGCTCTCGAGACAATGGACCGCGAGTTCGGCGGCGGCTGGTGGTATCGAGACGAGCGCACGGGCGAGACGATCATCTCACCCGGCATGCGCGCGCTCCTGGGAATCGGCGGTGAGGAGGCCGTCTCGCTACGCGACTTCGACCACCCCGACGACGCGCCGCTCGTTGCGGCCGCACTCGCGAACGGCGAGATCGGCGGCGACGGCTACCTCTGCGATCATCGGATCGTCCGTCCGGACGGCCGCGTGCGCACCGTGCGGGAATGGATGCGCGTGCTCTACGACGGCGACGGAACGGCCTATGCTCGCGTCGGCCGCCTCTTCGACATCACCGACGTGACCGCGCACCAGCGCGAGCTCGAACGCCGCGCGCACACCGATACGCTGACCAAACTTCCCAATCGTGCCGCGCTACACCGGCATCTCTCGGCGATCCTCGAGCGCCCCGACGCCTACCGCGGTATGATCGCGCTCTTCTTCGTGGATCTCGACGACTTCAAAGCGGTGAACGACCGCTACGGGCATGCGGCCGGAGACCGATTGCTCGAGCTGGTCGCGCGCCGACTCGAACGGAACGTGCGCTGCGGCGACCTCGTCGCTCGCGCGGGCGGCGACGAATTCATCGTGGTGATGCACGGCATCCCCGACGAGATGGTCGCCTCGGCGGCACAGAATCTCCTCCACGCGTTCGATGCGCCGTTCTCGCTCGACGGCATTCGCATCCGGGTGCGTGCGAGCATCGGCATCACCTGCAGTTCGCACGGCATCACGTCGGCACAACGGCTCGTGGACGCAGCCGATCGCGCCATGTACGCAGCGAAACACGCGGGCGGCGGGCGATGGATCGTTGCCGGATCGGAGGAAGAGCCTCCTCAGGCGGCGGAGGGTTCCGCGTGCATCCGCTCTTCACGCGCCCCCTCGATCTTCGCGTTCGCGGAGAGCGCCGCGCTGCAGCCCTGACCGCACTCTGGGCCCTGCCCGTCGCGGGCATCGTCGGCGGGTAGCTAAACGAGCACATCGGGCTCTCGCAGGTGGCGCTCTTTGCCGCCGGCGCGATGGTCTATCTCACGCTGGCGCGCGGGAGGCTCCTCGGCGCGGCGATCCGCGTCCACGAGACGCAGCACCCGCGCCCCTTCGCGGTGGTGCGCCGTTGCGCGGAGATGCTCGGCCTTCCGGTACCGCCCATCTTCATCCGCGAAGCGCAGCCGGTCCCGATCGTGATGCTCGGCATCGGGCCGCCCTACGCGCTCGTCGTCTCCGCCGAACGACTCGAAGACTACACCGACGGCGAACTCGCCTTCGAAGTCGGCCGCGCCCTGGGTCACACCGCCCCAGGACACACGCGTTTCTTATCGATGCTCAGCGTCGGGGGCAACGAAAACGCGATCATCGCCTTCATCTTCGGCGCATGGTTGCGGCGTTGCGTACTGACCGGCGATCGCATCGGCTTGCTCTGTTGCGGCTCGCTCGACGATGCATTGCGCGCGATCGTGATCGGGACGTTCCGCCGGTTCGGGCGCACCGTGAACCTCGACGCGTTCGTGCAGCAAGCCAAGGAGATCGCCGGCGATCCGCTCCTGCGCTGGGGAGAGTCCTTGGGCGGCAATCCGTACGTGACGCGCCGCATGCGGGAGCTCCGAAACTTTGCGGCCTCGCCGCTCTACGAGCGCGCGCGGGCATGGATTGCGGCCGAGGAGAAGGGAACGATTGTCCCTGCTTCGTCGCATCGCGACGGCGTCACGTGGGAACGACGCTTCTGCGCATACGCGATCGGGTCGTCGTCCTCGCACTCGCCGGCACGATCAACGCATTTCTCGGACCCTCGCAGTCCGGACCGGAGACCCCGCAACCGCAGACCATCAGCGTCGAGCGCAGCGCCGACGAATGTGCCGAGCTCATGCCGGGCGTCACGTTCGTGCGATACGCCAACGGTGCATCGCAGACGAGCGCCAACGTGCGCGCGAATCGTCACGCCCGCGCGCAACCGCACGCGCACACTTCTCCCGCACCGGCGATCACCATCTCGCTGAACGTCAAACTCGACCGCAACGGCATCCGCACGGAGGGCGTACTCATCCTCGCCCCCGCCAAGATTCCGTGGCAGCGTTTCGCCCTCGTGGTGACGGCCATCATCGTGGGACCCTGGCTTCCCTTCGCCCTCTATCTCGCCGTCTTGGTGGCGCTGACCACGCAAAGCGTGGGGCTGCTCGTGATGGACCTGCGGATCCTCGATGGTCGCCTGCGGCGCGCACCCCTGTGGCGGATCATCGTGCGCTATCTCTCCGTTGCCCTGCTCTGGTGGCTTATCCTACCGCTGAGTTTCTTCTCTGCATCGTGCATGCTGCACGATCGTCTCAGCGGCACGCGGGTCGTTCCCAGAGAACAGCTCCTCGCGCGCGAGGGATGATCGAAAGCTCGTCGCCTGTCATCACGCCGGCGCGTGTGCTCGATCGTTGAAAGCCGCACTGCGCCGCAGCGGCGCCAACCGCGGATCGAGCGCGACGTAGCTGCGAAGGAACGACGGGTGCAGCCGCGCGAGTACGCGCAACGCCTCCTCGCGATAGCCGAGGGCGAGGAGCGCGCTCGCCAGATCCGCCGGAAAGACCTCTTTGCTCTCGCGCAGCGCGACGTGCAGCAGGGACCGCGCTTCCGCTGGACGGTGCATCATCGCATACGCATGCGCCAGCAACGCGGAGGCGTCGGCCCGACATCCGCGGCACGTTCGCGCAAAGGTCCGGTAGGCCGCGATCGCTTGCGGGTACCGGCCTTCCGCCTCGTATGCGAGCCCGAGCCACTGCCAAGCATCGGCACGCTGCGGATCCATGTCGGCCGCCTCGCGCGCGTAGGCGATTGCCTCGGCGTACCGGTGGTCGGTGAGGGCCGCGTTGCTCAGCCACGATGCCGTCGCCACGGAGAGCGGATCGAGATGCGCCGCGATGCGCAGTTGCCGTAACGCGGCACCCGGCTCTCCGTGGAGGAGCAGAAACGTTCCATACCACTGATGCGCCGCCGCCTCGTTCGGATCGGACGCGAGCGCCGCGAGAAACTCGCGCTGCGCTACCTGTGAATCGCCGCGATCCATGGCGATCAGGCCGAGCGCCGCATGAGCCGCCGCGCTCGCCGGATCGATGCGCAGTGCCTGCAGTGCATACCCGCGCGCGCGCTCGAAGTAGGAGGCTCGTGGCAGCGGACCATACCCATAGTCCGCCATGATCGCGTAGGCCTGGGCGAGCGCCGCGTAGCCACGCGCACTCCGCGGGTCGAGCGTGACGACGCGCTCGAAATAGGCGATCGAACGCCGAACGTCGCTCTCCGTTCGACGATTCCAGTAGAAACGCCCGATCGCATAGACGCGCGCGGCCTCGGTGGTGAGTTCGGGTTGGCGCGCCTGGACGGTGCGATGGAGGAGTCCGCCTGTGGCCAGGGTGAGGGCGATCGCCGCGGCCGCGGAGACGGCCGCGATCCGGACGGCCTGCACGACGCGCTCGCGGCGCAGGCGAGGTTCCTGCACGGCTCGTTCCGGCGAGGCGCCGTCGGGAAGCGACGGCTGCGGCGCCGTGACGAGGAGTCCCGCACTCGTTTCGACGCGGCGTACCGGTGCCACGAAGCGATAGCCGCGGCGCGGGATCGTTTCGATGACCGGGTGCGGCCAGCGGGCACGCAACGTCTTGCGCAAGACGTAGACGTTCTGCGCGAGATTGGCCTCCTCGACGTACCCCTCCGGCCAGATGCGATCCAGCAGCTCGGATTTACTGCACACCTCGCCTGCGCGTTCGATCAACGCGAGGAGCGTTTCGACCACCTTCGGGCCCAGAGCGACGGGAACGCCGTCGCAGGTGAGCAACATGGTTCGCTCCTCCAGACGATACGGACCGAACTCGTAGCAGCTCATGGTGCGCCTCCCGTGATGCTTCTTTGAGAGCCCTCTCAAGACGCCCGCGGCGACGTCTCGGTATGAATGGGCGCGAGATGCCTCGCCTCCTCGGACTCGCATTGATCGGTACTCTCGCGGCTGCCGCAGGTTTCGCATCGCCCGCTGCGGCGGCGGTAGGAGCCTCTTTTTCTTGGCCCGCCGTACGCGCTCCTCACCCTCCCGGACTCGACCCCGAGCTCACCGACCCCCTCTGGCGACTGGGAGCGGTACCCGATCCGGGCGGTTTCATGGACGTGACGACCCGATCGCCGGCGACGCATCCGACACGCGTCTTTCTCCTCTACGACGACCGCAATCTCTACGTGGGGTTCATCGCCGATCAGCGGGGCGTTCCCATCACCGCGACGCAGCGCACGGACGGCGTCGGTTGTGGTATCGACGATTTCGTCGGCATCGGGATCGACACCACCGGCAACGGCAGCCTCGTCTATTTCTTCGAAACCACGCCTCGCGGCGTGCGCTACCAGCAATCGAGCGAGAACGTCCGCTACCGGCCCCACTGGATCGCACGCGCACATGTCGGAGACGGCGTCTGGAGCGCCGTCATTGTGATCCCGTTGCGCGATCTGCGCTTTCCGGCGACGAGCGTGCAATCGTGGCGGATCGACTTCTTCCGGAGCATCGCCGCGACTGCCCGGCACCAGACGTGGGCCTACGACGGCTTGATGCACGACGGGCCGGCCTGCGCCGGTTGGCCCGACACCTACGAAGCACGTTTCTGGCCGACCTGGAGCGGGATGCGCGTGCACCCTGCTGCGGGAACGAACACGCCCCGCGGGCGCCTCGCGCTCTACGGCCTCGAAAGCATCGGTCGCGATCGCACCATCTTCGAGCAGAGCGACGGCTCGTTCGCGGCACAACCCATCCGGCACGCGGGAGCGGACTTCAGCATCCCGCTGGCGCAGACGATCAATCTCGTCGGAACGATCGCTCCCGATTTTTCGAACGTCGAGACCGACCAGTTCTCGCAGCAACCGCGCGAGTTCCAACAGGTCTTTCAAGAATACCGCCCGTTCTTCGCGCAGGGTGCGGCGTTCCTGAGTCCCGACGTGGCGGCACCCGGCCCCGACGAGGTCTTCTACTCGCCCTCGATCGGCGCGTTCGATGCGGGCGTTAAAGCGGAAGGAACCTTCGGAGATCAGCAGTTCGGGGTCTTGAACTTCACCGGCACGAACCCAGTCTCCGGAGAACGTTTCGACGACACCGCATTCGGCTATCGCCATGCGACGCAAGATCATACCTTCATGTATTGGGCCGACGGCGTGCTCGCTCGTCATTCCATTGCGGGAAGCGACACGACCGTTCAGGTCGGTGCGTTCGGCCGCAATCTCCATACGGGCTTCGTGTGGGGATTCGATCATGCACTGGAACGAGGTTCATGGGTCGCCTCCGGTTTCGCCCGCGAAAGCAATGCGTTTCTCGACGTGCACAAAGCGAACTATGAAGCGAACGTCGGCTACGTGGACCTGAGCCCCGCATACGATCCGCTCGACGGCTACACAGCCGATGCGGACATCAGAGGATTCCAAGGATTCCTCTCCGCGAACGGGGCGACTCGGGGTGTCGAGAACTTCGCGTGGTTTCTAAATCTCGATCGCTTTCTCGATGCGAGCGGAGCCGTCCACCAGAGCGACGTGGATCTCGGCCTGCAGGCCCGCCTGCGCGGCGGCATCTCGCTCGACGGCGTCGGACCGTCGGTCGGCACCTTGCGCAGCTACGGAATCCCGGCAGGGCCGGGGTGCGGCGGTCCGATCGTCGCGACCACGAGCTTCAGCGGATACCCATGCTATCGCAACGGTACGACGCTGCGCTATCAATTGATGAGCGTGCCGCTCGGATACGGCGACGGCACGCCGCATCCGCTCGACGTCTCCGCCTCATGGGGCCCCTACGGCGGATCGTACGTGCACCTATACATGATCGCGACGTCGCGCACGATCGCGCACGGGATCGGCGTCGCGCTCGAATACGACGGGAGCCTCGAACGGGATCTCGCGGCCGGAACGCTCTCGTCGCAATGGTTGCGGCGCATCACGGTGAGCGATGCGATCGGCCCGCATACCTCGCTCGGCTTGTCGTTGCGGGGCGTAAACGGTCTCGGAGGCTTCGTCCCGTTCGCAGGAACCAATCTCTCCGCATCGTTTCATCGCGAGTACCCCTCCGGCGATCTCTTCCTCGATTTCGGTACGCCCGCCGCTCCGGTGACGCTCGACCGGCTCATCATCAAATATGTCGTTCGCATCGGCGCGGCCGAGGGAACGTGATGCGCGGGCCGTGCGTTCATGATGCGACAAAGTTCTCATGAAACAAAAATCATAGGTGCGCGGTATGGTCATGCGTACACTTGCGAAAGGGGATGGACACGATCATGAACGGCTTCGATCTTATCGTCCGGAAGGATGAGCACCGCGAGGACCCGCTGGTAACCCTCGCGCAGGTGATCGCCCTCACGGACACCGGGGCGACCTTCTCGGGCTGGGGGCCGCGCGTCGGGGAACCATCCGGGTTCACGATTCGTTTGAACTGAGGAATCACCGAGTTTCATCCGCACCGCTCGTACGTGCGCGATGAACGGGGGCCGGGTCGTCCTCCACCGGCCCGCCCCCGCCGACTCCGATCGTCGGAGAGTGCAGCGAGAAGGGACGGCCGTACGGCCGTCCCTTCTCGCTTTTGGTCGCATGGTTGCCATCCGTCGCGCGCCTGCGCCTGGATGGAGACCGTACCGCGCTCCTGCCGATTACTCGACGTGCGGCAAGTGCAACACCTCGGCGGTCTCACGGCGAACCGCACGACAAAGATCGGCATCGTCGGCGAGCGACCGGCCATAGGAAGGAATCATCGCGCGCAGGCGCTCGGCCCATCCCGGGAACTCGTCTGCGTACATCCTCCCGAGAACGTCGAGGATCACCGCGACGGCGACCGACGCGCCGGGCGATGCGCCGAGGACTGCGGCGACGGAACCGTCGGCCGCCGCGACCACCTTCGTGCCGAACTCCAATTTGCCGCCGGCTTTCTCGTCGGGCATGATGACCTGCACCCGCTGTCCGGCGACGATGAACTCCCACTGCGCGGGATCTGCGGTCGGATAGTACTCCCGCAACGACGCGTACTTGCTGCGCTTGGTCTTGAAGACTTCACCGACGAGATATTTCACGAGGTCGAAGTTGTCGCGCGCAACGGCCAGCATCGAGCGGAGATTGTCGGCCTTGACGGAGGCGAAGAGATCGGCCAGGGAACCGTTCTTGAGGAAGCGCGTCGAAAATCCGGCGTAGGGACCGAAGAGCAGCGAGCGCTTTCCGTCGATGAAACGGGAATCCAGATGCGGCACCGACATCGGCGGAGCTCCGACCGATGCCTTGCCGTACACCTTCGCATGGTGTCGCTCCACGATCACCGGATCGTCGCACCGCAGGAAGATGCCGCTGACCGGGAATCCGCCGATACCCTTTCCTTCCGGAATGCCGGACTTCTGCAGCAACGGCAGCGCACCGCCGCCAGCCCCGAGGAAGACGGATGCCGCGGAGATGGTGCGCGTCGTACCGGTCGCCCGCTCCTTCAACGTCACGAGCCAACGACCGTCCGCACCGCGCGTGAGGTTCGTGACCACCGTTCCGTAGCGTACCCGGACACCGGGTCTCTTCGCGACGTACGCCAGCAGCATGCGCGTGACCGCTCCGAAGTCGATGTCCGTCCCCGTGACCATCCGCGTCGCGGCCACCTTCTGTCGCGCATCGCGTCCCTCCATCACCAACGGCATCCACTCGCGCAAGACCGCGGGATCCTCGCTGTACTCCATGCCGGCGAAACAGTGGTGGCGACGCATCGCTTCGTAGCGCTTGCGTAGGAACGCGACGTTGTCGTCGCCCCATACGAAGCTGATGTGCGGAACGCCGTGGATGAACGACTCCGGTTCACCGAGTGCGCCCTTGCGAACCAGGTACGCCCAGAACTGGCGCGTGAGGTCGAATTGCGTGTTGACCGCGAGAGCGCGATCGATCGCGATGCTGCCGTCCGGTCGCTGCGGCGTGTAGTTGAGCTCGCAGAGCGCGGCGTGGCCGGTGCCCGCGTTGTTCCACGCGTTGGAACTCTCGAGGGCGGGCGCGTCGAGCGCCTCGACGATCTCCATCGTCGTGCCCTCCCGCACTTCCCCGAGCATGGCGGCGAGCGTGGCGCTCATGATACCGCCGCCGACCAGCACGATCTCGGTGTGGCTCTCCTGCATGACAGCCTCTACGGTACCGCTCGGGCGGTCTCCGGGCTAAGCCTTCTCCGACACCCGCGCGTCGGACGGTGCATCATGCCCGGAAAGGGACTCGAACCCCCACGGTGTTGCCACCACTGGTACCTGAAACCAGCGCGTCTACCAATTCCGCCATCCGGGCGCGGCCCACGATGATTCGCGCCGACCCCAGGCCGCCCTGCAACCGCACGCACCCGCCGCGGTTCGAAAACCTGCATGACGGCTCGCCTCCTTCCGATCTTGGCGGTGACGTTCATCGACATCCTGGGATTCAGCATGCTGATCCCCGTCTTGCCGTATTTCATCACCCATTTCGGCGCGTCGGCGACGACGGTCGGGGCGATCTTCGCGACCTTCTCGTTCTGCCAGCTCGTCTCCGGACCGCTTTGGGGACGGGTCTCCGACCAGTTCGGCCGCAAGATCGTGCTGATCGTGAGCCAAGCCGGAGCGACGATCGGGTGGCTCCTCCTGGCCTTCGCACCGGCGCTCCCCTGGGTCTTCGCGGCCCGTATCCTCGAGGGCGTCTCGGGCGGGAATATCGGGATCAGCCAGGCCTACATCGCCGACCTCGTCCCGCCTGCCGAACGCGCCCGCGCCTTCGGCTATCTGAGCGCGGCCTTCGGCGCGGGGATGGTCTTCGGGCCGCTCGGCGGTGCGTTGCTCTACGCGCGCGGGGGCTTCTCTGCGCCGTTCGTCGCGGCGGCCGCCCTCCAGCTCTGCACGCTCGTGCTGACGATCGCCGTCCTCCCGGAGTCGCGCCCGCGGCATCGTCGCACCGGCCCCTCGCCCCTCCGCTCGTTGCTGCGCGAGACGCGACTGCAGCGCCTCTTCGCGCTCCGACTCGCGCTCTCGCTCGCCCTCTATGCCTGGTTCGCGGTCTTCGCGCTCTACCTGAAGGCGCGCATGGGCTGGAGCCTGATGCAGACCGACCTCGCGTTCGCGTCGTTCGCGGTCCTGCAGGTCGGCATCAACGCGTTCGGAGTCGGAAGGCTCTCCGAGCGCCTGGGCGATCGGACGATGGCGAATCTCGGCGTGCTCGCACTGGTCGGCGCGTTCGCGGCAGCACCATTCGTTCGCAGCCTTCCGTCGGTCGCCGCGATGGCCACGCTCTTTGCCTTCGGCATGGCCCTGGCGACCACCGGGATCGGTGCGCTGCTGAGTGCCGCCTCACCCTCCGGCGATCAGGGTACCGTTCTGGCAACGGGAAGCGCCCTCGACGCCTTGGCCGGCGCGCTCGCCCCCGTTCCCGCCGGATGGATGCTGACCCGTTTCGGCGACGGCGCTGCGTCGCTCCCGTCGCTGATCTTCGCCGCGATCGCGGTGGTGCTCGGGCTCCACCCCGCGTTCATCGCCGCAACGCCAGCGCGATCGCCAGGGCTCCCAGAATGACCGCGGCAAGGCCGATCGCGGTCGCCCAGCGGAGGGTTGCGGGATCCGGAGGCGGTGCCTTCATCGTCGCACGCGGCGTTCGCACCGGCGGCACCCTTTTCATGCTCGGCGGAATGCGCGCGCACGGACGAGAAGGGCACGCGACGATGTGGCGCCTCGCCGGCCTGCTCCTCGCGATCACGAGCGCGGCGTTCGCCCTCGGGCGAGCGCGTGCGCGCGGCGGTTTCTACGATCGCGAGGTGTACGGACTGACGCCCGCCGCGCATCGCCGGTATGCTCTGATCTTCGCCGCCGCCGCGATCTATTTCGCCGCGGCGCTCGCGCTGCGCGCGCTGCCGGACGTGGTGCCGCTCGGGGCGCTGGCGGCGCTGGCGATCTTCTACGCCGCATCGTTCGTGCGAGGGGCCTCCGACGATGAGTGAGTTCCGTTTCTCGCCGCGTCCCAATCGCGCGCACGAGATCGCGTGGAGGCCGTGGTCTCCGGCTGCATTCGAGCGCGCCCGCGCGGAGCAGAAGCCCATCCTCCTCTCGATCTCCGCGGTGTGGTGTCACTGGTGTCACGTGATGGACGAGACGACGTACTCCGATCCGGAGGTGATCGCCGCGATCAACGAGCGGATGATCCCGGTCCGGGTGGACACCGACGAGCGTCCCGACATCAACGCCCGTTACAACGCCGGCGGCTGGCCGACGACGGCCTTCCTCACCCCCGACGGTGATCCGATCGCCGCCGGTACCTATGTTTCGCCGCCGCAGATGCGCGCGGTGCTGGACGAGATTCCGCGCCTGCTCGCGCGCGGCGTCCCGCATGCATCGCGGTCCGTTCCGGCACGGCAGGACGAACGTACCGTCGAGATCCCTGACGAGATTCCCGAACGCGTCGTCGAAGCGGCGTCGCGATCGTACGATCCCGAGTACGGCGGCTTCGGCGATGCACCGAAGTTTCCGCACTGCGAGCTGCTCGACTTCCTCGCGCTCCGCGCGCGTTTGGGCGACGAGCGCGCATACGCGATGCTGCACGGAACGCTCGCCGCCATGAGCGCCGGCGGAACCTACGATCACGTCGAGGGCGGCTTCTTTCGTTACTCGACGACGCGCGACTGGACGATCCCGCACTACGAAAAGATGGCGGAGGATCACGCCGGGCTCCTGCGCGCGCTCGCCGAACTGCTCGCGATACGCGACGATCCGGCGTTGCGCGCGACGCTTCGCACCGCAGTCGCCTACGTGCGCGCGACCTTTCGCGATCCCCAAACCGGACTGTTTGCCGGCAGCCAAGATGCCGACGAAGCATACTACGCGTTGCCCGCGGAAGAGCGACGCCGCCGCGAACGACCGTACGTCGATCGCATCTCGTACACGAACTGGACGGCGGCACTCGCGGGCGCCTTTTGTGCCGTTTATCGCCTCACGGGCGAACCGCTTCTCCTCGAAGAGGCGTGCATCGCACTCGACGCGCTCGACGAACGAGCGCGCGATGCCGACGGCGTGCTCTTCCATGTCGTGCCGCCGCAGGGAGCGCCGCGCGTGCGCGGTGTGTTGGCCGACTACGCGCAGTACCTGCGCGCGCTCCTCGACGCCCATGAAACTTGCGGAGCGCCGCGCTTCCTCGCGCGCGCGGCGGACGCGGCAGAGACGGCGCTGCGCCTCTTCACGCTGCCGGGCGGCGGCTTCGCCGATCGCGCAGCCGGCGAGGAACCTCCGCTCGGGCGCTTGCGCGAACCCGAGCTCCCGCTCGATCACGGCGCGATTCTTGCGGAAGGACTCCTGCGACTGGACGGCCTCACCGGCGACGAGCGTTTCGCCGCCGCCGCGCGCGGTGCACTTGTCGCGCTCGCACCGCAGGCGCGGCATGCGTCGATCTTCGCCGCGCCCTACGCGCGCGCCGTCGAACGCCTGCGGGCGCCGCTGGTGAGCGTGCGTATCGACGGCGACGGCGAGACGGCCGCCGCCCTACGCGCCGCGGCCTGGCGACTTCCCGCCGCCGCACTCTGCGTGCGCACGGACTCCGCATCGCCGGGCGATGCGGTCGCGGCATCCCTGTGCATCGGCACGGCCTGCGCGGCACCGGTTCGTGATCCTGCTCGCCTGCGCGACGCCTACGACGAACTGCGCACGAAGGTGTTCCAGTACCAACAGCCCCACACGCCCACCGCACACGAATAGGCGATCATGGCTGTCCACCACCAACCGAAACGGTCGCGCGCAGCGAGCACCATGAGCGCGAAGAGGAACGGCTCGAAGTCGAGGGCATGTCGCATGCCGAACTGCGCGAAGCCGTTCACATAATAGAGGAAGTTCGGACCTGCAGCCAGCACCGCGGCCGCCCACCACGCCATGACGTCGCGCGCGGGCCTGCGCGCGAAGAAGGCGAGCACCAGGGCGGGGCTCGTCCACGTCAGCGCGACGCCGGAGAGGCTCGGGATCAGCCACGGCCAATGCGAGACGACGACCGGCGCTTGGATGAAGTACGACCAGAGCTGATAGGGGAGATACTGCAACCGAAACGGCGAGCCCGTCGGCATCCCCACCTGATCTTGGTGATACCACGCCGTATAGCCGATGTCGTACCACGTTCCCCAGCGCGCTTCGTTGTAGAGGACCCACAAAACCGCAACGGGCAACAGGATGGCGATCAATCCGCCGATGCGGGCTTTCCATCCCGGTGCGAGCGCAAACGGACGATCGCGGTCGGTCGCGAGCAGATAGGCATAGATCGGCACCGCGAGGACGAGGCTGAACCGCGATTCGAAGGCTGCAGCGGCATAGAGTCCGACGAGCCATCCCCGGCGCTTTCCGGCAAGTTCCGCCAACGCCAGCAACGTGCAAGCGACGGCACAGACGTGTGCGAGGAACCAGACGTCACCAAGCATCGCGCACCAGAGCAGATCGGTTCCGGCGAAGAGGAACGCGCAGAGCCACAACGTGCGGTCGGCGGGAAGTCCGTGGCGCTCGGCAAAGGCCCACGCCGCTCCCACCGCGATCCCCGCGAAGAGTACCGCGACGAGCGTCTGATTCGCCGACCCGAAGAGCGCGACGAACGGCAACAGCACCACCGCCGGAAAGGGAGCCTCGATGACGTAGTACCGGCCGTGGTACGGCAACGCATCGATGTACGGCCCCGGCCAGACGATCCACGCATGTCCGTGCAGCCACGCTTGCGCGAGCAGCACGTAGTTGTCGTACGGCGACGCACGGCCGTGAGAGACGATCCACGCGACGATCGCAGCGACCGCACCGGCGAGGACGGATCGCGGCACTTTTCGAGCGATCACCGTCGCGATCGTGCTCCGCGTGACGATCGCCGGCGGCTCACATCGGCCGTGCGAACGACGGTTCGCCGTCGTCGCACACGCGCATCATCGAACATTGCGGACGGGAACTATGCGAAAGAGCGCAGGTGATCCTGGTATCGAGACCAAGCGATAGCCCGGCGGCGGATTGCCGACGACCTGCCCGACGACGTACACGGGACGCATCGCGAGCCAGCGCGTCACGGCCTCGGCGACATCGCCCAACCACACCGCCAACACCGTGCGGTCACCGGCGTCTCGGCGAACGTACGCTGCATAGGCCAGCGGCGTCGCGTAGTACCAGGGTGCGAGCAACAGCGCATTCGGCGCCGTCCGCGCGACGACGCTCGCGATCGTCGCGTCGGCCGACGCATCGTTCGGCTGCGCGAGCAGATCGCGCTGCGCTGCAGCTGGCAAGAGCAACACCACGGCGGCGACGAGCACGAGTGCCGTCCGTGCAGCCTTCCCGTGCTCATGCATCGTGCGTGCGAGCGCGGCGAGTGCATCGCCAGCGAAGATCGTCGCGACGATGAACGCCGTCAGGAGATAGCGCGCGGGGTCCGCTTCCGAACCGTACGACATCGCGAAGACGATACACGGGAGGCTGCAGAGCGCCAGTGCGACGGTCTCGGTCGCATCGCGACGCAGCGCGAGCAGCAAGCCCGCCGCAGCAGCGGCGATCCCGGCGAGGCCGAGTTGCTGCACGAACCTCGGCCACGCGAGGGCGGCGACGCGCGCGAATGTGCCGGGATCGAAGAATGCGTGCAATCCGTCGCTCACGTCGAAGCCGGATCCCGACAGCAAGCGCGCGAGTCCGCCGAGCGTTCGCGGATCGTCGTAATTCCAGAACGCGCTCCCGAGCGGCAGCCCGAGCGACTGCGCCGGATCGAGGCCGTGTGCCACGACGTACGCACTCCGCAACGGAAGATAGAGGTACGGAACGAACGCGGCGGCGGCGAAGAGCGCGATCGCCGCGGCGAGGACGCGCGACGGCGTGCGGTGCAATCGCGCCACGACGACGACGAGCACGCCGGGAAGCATCAGTAGCGCAACCGGATGCACCGCGGCGGCGGCGCCCCAGGCCGTCGCAGCGGCGAGCAGCGCCGCGGGTGCGCCGGTGCGATACCAGCGCAGCCCGAAGAAGAACGCCGTCGCGACGCCGCAGGCGACGAGCGTGTGGACCTCCGCGCGGGTCGCATCTCGCCACGCGATCGCGCCGGAGGCGAAGAAGAGCGCGCAGATCGTCCCGATCCACGGCATCCCGGTGCGATCGGTCACGATACGCGCCAGAAGCCACGCCGCGACGCTCATCCCCGCAGCACTCAGGAGCGACATCCGCAACGCCACGCTTCCGATCGAAACGAGGTGCGCGAACGACCATCCGATGAGGACGTAGAGCGGGAATCCCGTGGGATGCGGGATGCCGAGGATCCACGGAACGGTATCCATCTCCCCGACGTCCCAAAAACCGACGTGCCGCCGCGCGGTCCATGCATAGAGCAGCAGCGGTGCCGCGAAGGCGATCCACCCCGCCAGGCGTGCCTTCGCGCGCGCTCCACGCACCAGCGTCAGAGCGTCGGCAGCGTCGGCGACGGCAACGGACGCGGGGTCGCGAAGGTCGCCGCGGGCAGCGCCGGCGGAAAGCGATAGGCACTCCAGACGATCCGCTCGCGAGCGGTCGCACCCCCGATCACCGCGACCGCATACGCCGAGAGCGGCATCCACCAGCGACCGGCGGGCGCATAGCGCAGCACGCCGTGACCGTGCGCGCGCTCGCCCACGCTGCGGAAATCGATCTCGAGCGGCAAGAAGCGCCGCGCATCGATCGTGACCGCCGTCACGACGAAGCCCGCCTCCCGCGGCGCCAGCGGTACGGTCTCGAAACGGTAGCCGACGGTCGTGCCCTCGCGAACCGTACGTACGAAGACGAATCCGTAGGCGTCGGTCGTCGGCGCGACGCGGGTGATCGCATAGCGATCCACCCGCCGCGTCACGACGATGCGCTTGCTCGTAAGTGGAAGGCCGTCCACCGCGACGGTCTCGTCACGCACGTCGATGCCGCTCCGATAGAGTACGTGGCGCTCCTCGATGCTCGCCGGTCCTTCTTGGGAGATCTCGTAATCGACGATGACCGCATGCGGCATCCCGACCGCGGCGAGGGCGCGCGTGTAGCGTTCGACGACGCGCTGCGAATCGAAGGCCGGCCCGATCGCCGCCGCACCGGGCGCGATCCCGGCGAGCGTCAGCGCGATGACACCGGCGCCGAGCGCCGCTGCACGCTTCACGTCAGGACGGCGTCGCGAATCGCTCGGAGCGCGGCCTCGGCACCTTCCGGTTTGCGCCCGCCGCCTTGCGCTTGCGCCGCCTGCCCACCGCCCTTGCCCTCCACCAGCGGCGCGGCGAGCTTCACGAGGTTTCCGGCATGGACGCCGCGTTCGACCATGTCGTCGCTCGCCGTCACGAGCAGACTGACGGTGCCGTCGTCGATGCCGGCCAGCGCCACGACGCCGCTGCGCAACCGCCGCCGAATCTCGTTGGCGAGGGTACGCAGCGCTTGTGCGTCGGCCTCGCGCACGATCGCACCGACAAAAGCGCGGTCACCCTTGCGTTCGGCGCGTTCCACATACGCCTGCGCTTCGACGGCAGCGAGATGCGCCTTCAGGCGAGCGAGCTCTCCTTGCAGGTCCTTGACGTCGCGTTGCAACTTAGCGACCCGATCGGGGAGATCGTCCGGCGCAGTCGCCAAGGTCGCGGCGAGCGTCCCCACCAGTTCCTGCTGGCGCTGCACGTACTCCTCGGCCGCACGGGAGACGCAACTCTCGATGCGCCGAATGCCGCTTCCCACCGAACTCTCGGAGAGGATGACGAACATCCCGAGCTCACCGGTGGAATGCGCGTGCGTCCCGCCGCAGAATTCGAGGGACGGACCGGCCTGCACGACGCGCACCATCTCGCCGTATTTCTCCCCGAACATCCAGATCGCGCCGGTCTTCTTCGCCTCCTCGAACGGCAGGACGCGCGTGACGAGCGGCGTGTCGTCGCGGATCATCTCGTTCACACGCTGCGCGACGGCGCGGCGTTGTTCCGGCGTCAGCGCACCGGCCGGCCAGCGGAAGTCGAAGCGCATGCGATCGATGCCGACCCACGAACCGGCCTGCGCGACGTCCTCGCCGAGGACGTCCTTCAGCGCGCGCTGCAACAGGTGCGCCGAGGTGTGATGGCGGCGGATCTCCCGGCGCCACCAGTCGTAGACTGCGGTGTGCGCCTGCGTACCGGCGGCGATGCGACCACTGCGAACGATGCCGTGATGCGCGATCGCCTCGCCCATGTACTGCGTGTCTTCGACCTCGAAGAGCGCATCGCCGGCAATGATCGTTCCGCGATCGCCGATCTGCCCGCCGCGTTCCGCGTAGAACGATGTGCGATCGAGGATCAGGACGCCGCGCTCACCCTCCTCCAGCGCGGCGACCGGTTCGCCGTCGCGCAGAATCGCGACGACGGTACCATCGGCCTCCAATCCCTCGTACCCGGTGAAGACGCTGCGCAGCGCAGGCAACTCCGCGAGCGTGACCACTGCGCGTTTGGCGGCCGCGTCGCGCCGCGCGCGCTCGCGTTGCGCTTCCATCTCGCTTTCGAATTCGGCGGTATCGACGGCGACGCCGCGCTCCGCCGCGATCTCTCGCGTGAGTTCGAGCGGAAAGCCGTGCGTATCGTGCAGCACGAAGGCATCGGTACCGGCGATCAGCCGCGTGCAGTTTTCGTTTGCCTCCTCGATGAGGCGATCCAGCATCGCCATCCCGCGCTCCAACGTCCGCTCGAAGCTCTGCTCTTCGTGACGGAGCGTCGCCTGGATGCGCGTGACGTTGTCGCGCAGCTCCGGGTAGCCGGATTCGAGCGACGCGACGACGGCAGGCACGAGTGCGGTCAGGAAGCCCGACGGATACCCCAGGAGCCGCCCGTTGCGGATCGCACGGCGGATGAGGAAGCGCAGGACGTACCCGCGATCGGTATTCGAGGGAAAGACGCCGTCGTTGATGAGGAACGTCACCGCCCGCGCATGATCGGCGATGATGTTGCGCCGGACGGCTTGCTCCCGCGGCGTGAGCGCCGTCCGCCCGACGGGAGGTTGCGCGGCAATGAGATCGGTGAAGAGATCGGTCTCGTACATCGAGGCCTTCCCGTTGCAGACCATCAGCATGCGCTCGAGGCCCGCGCCGGTATCGATCGCTTTGCGCGGCAGCTCCGTCAACGTTCCGTCGGGTGCTCGATTGAATTGTTGGAAGACGACGTTCCAAATCTCGAGGAACCGATCGCCTTTGTTCGGGCCGGTGTCGTCCGGCCCGGATGCGTGGCCCTCACCGAGATCGTAGAAGATCTCGGTGGACGGCCCACACGGGCCAGTCGCACCCATCGTCCAGAAGTTTTCGTCGTCGAAGCGCGTGATGCGCCACGGTGGAACGCCGATCTCGTCGATCCAGATGCGTTCGGCCTCGTCGTCGCTGACGTGCACCGTGATGTACAAGCGCTCGCGGTCGAGCCCGAGCACCTCGGTGACGAACTCCCAGGCATAGGCGATCGCCTCGCGCTTGTAATAGTCCCCGAAACTGAAGTTTCCGAGCATCTCGAGGAACGTCCCGTGCCGCCCCGTGCGGCCTACGTTCTCGATGTCGCTCTTCGCCCCGGCAACGCGCAGGCACCGCTGGACGGTGACGACGCGCGGCGCGGGCGGCGGTTCCTCACCGAGGAAGACCGGGACAAACTGCTCCATCCCGGCGATGGTGAAGAGCGTGGTCGACATCCGGTCGGGGATGAGGCTCGCAGAGGGCAGATGCTTGTGCCCTCGCGCCGTGAAGAAATCGACGAAGGCTCGGCGGAGTTCCTGGCTTCTCATGGGCATGCGCCCCTGATCATAGCAGAACGCCGCATCCCCCGGTACGACCGCGGTGCCCGAAGAGGCTCAGCGAACGCCGGTCTCGAGCATCGCCTCCAGGGAGCGCCCCCGCCCCTCCACGCCGAAGCGGAGCCACCACATCATCGCCGCGGCGCCGACCGCGAAGATGCTGGCCATACCGGCGTAGACCGCCCCGGCGCCCGCGTGACTGAAGAGCGCGTAGAACGCGATCGGGGAGATGATCGCGCCGATCCGCCCGACCGCGACGGAGAGGCCGATCCCGCTGGCACGCAACTCGGTGGGGAAGAGCTCGCTGATCAGGACGTAGGCACCGCTCCCCGTAGCGCCACTGGCGGCGCTGAAAGCGACGAAGACGGCGACGAAGAGCGGGAGCGTGTGGACGTGGCCGAGCACGAGCGCCAAGAGTCCCGCCGCAGCGAACGCCACGAGCATCACCGGGCGCCGCCCCCAGGCATCCACGCCCAACGCCGTGAGGATCTGCCCGCCGAGTCCGCCGATCGCTCCGGCGAGGTAGAGAAGCGGGACGTCGTGCGGCGGCACTCCGAGGGCCGGGAAGAGCGCTATCCCGGCGATCGCCACCAAGCCGTAGTAGGGGGAGACCTGCGCCAGATTGACGACCCACGAGAAGATCGTGCGTTGCGGATAGGCGCGGAGCAGCTCCGCCACTTGCGCGTGAAACCGCCGCGGCGGCGCGGCGTCCGCCGTCTCGGACGCGCCGTTGCGATCGCCGGCGTGGCCGTTCGGATGCACCCGAGCGCGGGCTTCGATGGCGCGCACGACGATCTCGGCCTGCGCGGTCTTCCCGCGTGCCGCCAGCCACCGTGGCGATTCAGGAACGATCACGCGCACGAGCATCACCGCTACGGCGGTGAGCGCACCGGCCCAGAAGACCCAGCGCCACCGTTCGCCGAGATCGCCGGTAAAGGCGACGATCGCCAGCGACGACGCGACGATCACACCGACGTTCCACGACGCGTTGATGAGCCCGTCGGCCCGCCCGCGATACCGCGCCGGAACGAATTCGTCGACGGCGGAGTTGATCGCCGCATATTCGCCGCCGATACCGATTCCCGTCAGGAAACGAAAAAGCGCGAGCGAGCGAAAGTCCCACGCGAAGCCGGTGAGCACCGTCGCACCGGCATAGAGCGCGAGCGTGACGAGGAAGAGGCGCTTGCGCCCCAGCGCGTCGGCGAGCGGTCCGAAGATCAACGCACCCGCCAGCATGCCGATCGTATAGATGGGGTTGATCCACGCGGCGGCGTGAAGGTCGAAGTGCAGCTGTCCTGCGAGCAAGCCGAGAATCGGACCGACGATCGTCGTCTCGAAGCCGTCGAGGATCCAGGCGATGCCCAACGCGATGGCGATGCGCGTATGGATGCGCGACCAGCGCAAGCGATCCAGGCGTTCGGCAAAACCGCCGATACCGTGCGGGTACTCCTGCACCGTCGTCGCGTGCTCGGGATCCATTCAGCGAACGAGCGTACCGCGCCGACATTAAGAAGACGTTAAACCATGCCGAACAGGCGCGGAACGCGCAACGGCAAACTTCACGGTGTGCGTTCGCTCTCGATCCTCCTCACGAACGACGACGGCATCGATGCGCCCGGTCTGCGCGCGCTGGCGCGTGCGCTCGGCGCGATGTACGACGTCACCATCGTCGCGCCCGATGCGGAACGCAGCGGCCAGAGTCATGCCATCACGGCGGGGCGTCCCGTCGAGGTACGCGAGCGTACCGACCTCGATGCCGTCGCGTACGCCTGTTCGGGAACGACCGCCGACTGCGTGGTCCTCGGCATTCGGGAGCTCGCGCCGCGCCGGCCCAATCTCGTCGTCAGCGGCATCAACATGGGCCCGAATCTCGCCGACGACGTCAACTACTCGGGGACCGTGGCCGGCGCCGTCGAGGCGACGCTCCTCGGCGTCCCGGCAATGGCGGTCTCGTTGGCGGCATCGCTCGACGACGATCGGGAGCGCTGTCTCTGGGATGATGCGGCGGGCGTCGTCGCTGCGCTCGTTCCCTCCGCGGTACAGCTCATTCGCGAGGGCATCTACTGGAACGTGAACATCCCGCACCTTCCTCGAGCGGAGCTACGCGGCGTTCGCGTGACGCGTTCGAGTCGCAAGCGTCACCTCGATCGTGCCTTGCGCGTGGACGAGCATCTCGGCGCGCGATACTTTCGCGTCTGGACCTCGCCGCTCACCCCCGGCGTCTCTCCGGACGAGAGCGACGTCGTCGCCGTGGAGAACGGCTACGTCAGCGTGACGCCGCTCCTCCTCGATCGAACCGCGACGGAAGAGATCCGACCGCTCCGCGACGCGTTGAGGTCGCTCTTGCCGCCGTCACTCGCCGAGCACCGCGCGTAGCTTCTCGAGCGCACGCTGCTGCAGGCGCGACACGTGCATCTGCGAGACGTTCAGGCGCCTGGCGATCTCCGTCTGCGAGACCGCTTCGTAGAAGCGTAAGCGCAGGATCGCGCGCTCGCGGCCGGTGAGCACGGAGAACGCGCGCTCGAGATTCGCCCGCTCTTCGAGGCGTTCCAACGAGCCGTCGGTGATTCCCAATTGCTCGCCGAGCGTCTGCGAACGCCGCTCATCGTCGCTGCCCGTCTCGCTGTCGAGCGAGAGCGGCACGTATGCTTGGCCCAGCTCCTGCGCCTCGTAGATCTCTTCTTCCGTTGCACCCAGCGCCTGCGCGAGTTCGGCCACCGTGGGGCTGCGCCCGAGCTCGACGGTCATCTTTTCGACGGCCCGATTCAGGGCGAGATTGAGCTCCTGGAGGCGCCGGGGAACCTTCAGCGCCCAGCCCTTGTCGCGGAAATAGCGCTTGATCTCGCCGACGATCGTCGGCGTCGCATACGTGGAAAACTCGACGCCTCGTCCCGGCTCGAAGCGATCGATCGCCTTGAGCAACCCCAGCATTCCGACCTGGATCAGATCGTCAAGCGGTTCTCCGCGATTGGCGAATTTCGCCGCCAAGTAACGGACGAGGTTGAGATGCGCGAGGACCAACTCTTGACGCAGCGAGTCATACTCCGGGTCGTCGAGGTCGGGATGCGCCGCCTTCCGGCGCCTGGCCACGGCGAACCGCTGAAAGGCATCGCGCAGGCGGCGGCGATCGTCGCTCGCTCCGCCGCTCTCGGCCTTCACGGCGCGTGCATGCGCTTGCTCATGATCAGGTCGATTCCGCCCGCGCCCGTCGAGCGATGCTCGACGCGATCCATGAGCGCGCGTATGAGGAACAAGCCGAGATCGGACGGCTCGCGATCCTCGCCGGCGACGGACTCGAAGCTCTCCCGCTGTGCGGGCGAGACGAAGCCAAGAACCGTGACGGAGAGACCGCCGCCGGAACTTTCGCAGACGAGTTCGACATCCGGCTCGTCGCCTCCGAAGCGAATCGCTTCGGTGCAGGCCTCCGCGACGGCAAGTTTGATGTCCTCGATCTCTTCGATCGAAAACCCGGTGCGCCCCGCAATGGCGCCGATCGCCAGGCGCGCGACCGCAACGAATTCGCCCTTACGCGGAATACGCAGTCGAACGACGTCCGTCGCCGCGGACGCGGACGGTGCGTTCATGCCAGCGCCTTACGCGCGGCCGTCACATCGTCGAAGATCCCGAAGATCTTCACCAGACCGGTGATGTCGAAGATCTTGCGGATCTGCGGGTTACTGCAGACGAGGTTGACCGCTCCGCCGTGTTCGCGCACGCGCTTGAGACCGCCGATGAGCACGCCGAGTCCGGTCGAATCGATGTAGCGCACGTGTTCCAGATCGATCACCAATTTGTACGCGCCGCCGTCGATGAGTTTACCGATGACCTCCTTGACCTTCGGCGAGGTATAGACGTCCACCTCACCGGCGAGCTCGACGATCGAGACGTCGCCGTCCGAGCGTACGTTCACCTTGATCTCCAGCGGTCCACCCTCACGCGTCTGCGGCACGGCGCAGCTCCTCCTTGAGGCGGTCGATCTCGGCGCGTGCCTCCTCGACGGAGGCGGTCACCGTTCCGCGCGCCTGATCGAGCACGTCTTTTCCTTTTCGATAGAGCTCCGAAAGCTCGGATTGCCAGCGCGAGGCGATGCCTCCCACCTTCTCGCGGACGTCTTCACCGGCATCACGCGCGACGTTTCCCGCCTCGCGCGCCTTACCGACGATCAGATCGCGCACGTCGTCTTGGGCGAGCAGGAGCGCGAGCGCTCCGCCCGCGACGGCGCCGATGATCAGCCCGGCGAAGAATCCGCTTCCCCGATCCGCTGCCATGAATTCACTCCTTTCCTTCGTTGTGTCCGCCGGCACCATTGCCGCGCGTGACCAAGCGGCGAAGAGCCGCGCTCACCCCTCCGGCGATCGCGCCGGCGTTGATCAGCACGGGATCGACCGCACGGCGGGCGAGGCGGCTCACACCGGCAATCGTGCCAGCTGCACGTTCGAGCGCGCCTCCGGCGGCCTCGACGCGGGTGAGCGTTCGAACCGTGACCGTACCGATCTCTCCCACCTGGCGATCCACGTGCTCCAGCGTCTCGGCGAGCGTGTGCAACGTACGGCGTAACGCCACCGCCGCGATCAGCGCGGCAATACCCACCAACAAGACGCCGAGACCGACGCCGAGGTCGAGCACGATACCCCAATCGAAGCCGGAGCCCACGCGGTACCTCCCTCTCTGGAAAACGCCGCTCCCGTCCGATCTATTCCCCGAAGCGACTCGCTTCTTACCTGAGGGCGACGTCTCGCTCCCGCAAATCCGCGACCGCCGCCGCGATCACCTCCACGGCGCGAGCGATCTCTTCTTCGGTCGTCGTGCGACCGAGCGAGCATCGGATCGGAGCGCGGTGCGCGGCCGCGCCGCCGAGCGCCGCGAGGACGTGGCTGGGCTCCGGAACACCCGAGGTACAGGCACTCCCGGACGAGACGGCCAGGCCGTCGAGGTCGAGTCGCACCAGCAGCTCGTCGGGTCGGACACCATCGAAGCCGAGGCTCGCGATGTGCGGGACGCGCGCGCTTCCCGCGCCGTTCACGTGCGCGCCCGGCGCGCGGCGCACGATCTCTCCCTCGAGGAGTGCGCGCAGCCGCCCGACGTGCTCGACGAAATCGTCTCGCTCGGCAACGGACAGCTCCAGCGCGCGAACGAAGCCGACGATCCCGGCAAGGTTTTCGGTGCCGGCACGCCTTCCGTATTCCTGCCCGCCGCCACGAACGAGCGGTACGATCGGCGTCCCCGCACGCACCCACAGCAGGCCGATCCCTTTGGGTCCTCCGAGCTTGTGCGCCGCGAGCGAGAGCGCATCGACCTCCCGCACCGTCTGGTCGAGCGGAAGCGCGAGCGCCGCCTGCACCGCATCGGTATGGAAGAGGACGCCTCGCGCGCGGGCGATACGCGCGAGCTCGGCGACGGGCTGGATCGTGCCGATCTCGTTGTTCGCGAGCATCACGCTCGCGAGGATCGTATCCGCGCGCAGCGCAGCGGCAAACCGATCCGGCTCGACGACGCCCCGATCGTTCGGCGCGACGAGCGTACCCTCGAAACCCTCCTCGCGTAATGCATCGAGCGCGTGCAACACGGCGTGATGCTCAATCGCCGAGACGACCACGTGACGGCCGCGGTCGCATAACGCCCGCGCAATGCCGATCACGGCGAGGTTGTCCGCCTCCGATCCACTTCCGGTGAAGACGATCTCCTTCGCGCGGACGCCCAGGAGTGCGGCTGCTCTCTCCCGTGCCTCGTCGAGCCCCGCGCGCGCTCTGCGGCCTTCCGCGTGCAGCGAGCTCGGGTTGTAGTCGCGGTCGCCCAGCCACGGCAGCATCGCCTCGCGCACCTCAGGGCGTACGGGGGTCGTGGCGGCATGGTCGAGGTAGATGCGGCGCTGCGGCATGGTTCCCAGGGTCCTCTCAGTCGATGCATCCATCATCATACCGTGCGAAGCTCCCTTCGCACCATGGTGAGAAGGTCACACGAGGAACGGGCCCGGCACCTCCACGCCGGGCCCGCAGCACGTTCCGGGCCCCATCGCCCAACGGCTGCGGCGCCGCGTTCTTCCCTTGCCGTCGTATCTCAATTGAGATACAATCACGACGGAGGAGATCGGGAATGGCGCATTCGACCATGCTGCACGTTCGAGTGGACGAACGACTCAAGAAGAGCGCAGGGAAAACCCTGGCTGCGATGGGCTTGTCGGTATCCGATGCGGTGCGTATCTTGCTTCACCGCGTGGTCGACGAGCAAGCCTTTCCACTCGAGCTCAAGGTCCCCAATCCGCTGACACGCGCCGCGATGGACGAAGCCCGATCCATCGCCCGCGGAGGGAGAGCGCGCTTCTCATCCGCCGACGGCCTGATGCATGACCTCGAAAAAGGCCGCCGCTAAGCGCGCACGGCCGCCTCGACGGTGCGACTACACCAAAGTCTTTCTCTCGGACTGGGAACGACTTGATCGCGCAGGGCGCCACGACATGACGCGGCTCAAGGAGGCGATGCTTTTGCTCATCGCGGGTGACGGGCCGCTCGGACCCGCGTGGCGTGACCACGCATTGAAAGGTGAGTGGGCCGATCACCGAGAGTGTCACATCGGCGGCGATTTCCTTTTGATCTACCGCGCCGACGAACGCTCCGTCATCTTCGTCAGAGCCGGTACGCATGCAGACCTCTTCGAAACCTGAGAGCGAGCGCGGTACGCGGCGCTTCCCTCGGGCGATCGCGCTACCTCTCGGACGGATCGTGCTCGCCCCGGCGGCGGCGTAACCACGCACGTAGATCCGCCTCGTCGCCCTGCTTCCCGGGTTCGAAATAGCGTTCGTTCGCCAGCGACTCCGGTAGATACGACTGGAGCCGTTCCGCCGGCGGGCGATCGCCCTCGCGTTCCATGCCTGCATACGCATCGTGCGCATACAGATACTCGCGGCCGTATCCGAGCGAACGCATGAGGCCCGTCGGCGCGTTGCGGAGATGGAGCGGAACGGGATCCGCACGCGTCTCGCGCACGTCCTCGAGCGCGGCGGCATAGGCTCGACCGACGGCGTTGCTCTTCGGAGCGCAGGCGAGGTAGAGCGCTGCGTGCGCGAGCGGATAGAATCCTTCGGGCATCCCCACGACCTCGACCGCCCGATGTGCCGCCACCGCGACCCGGAGACCGCGACTGTCGGCCAACCCGACGTCTTCCGACGCGAGGATCACCAAGCGTCGCGCGATGAAGAGCGGATCCTCGCCGGCGTCGAGCATCCGCGCCAGCCAGTAGATCGCGGCGTCGGGATCGCTGCCGCGGATGCTCTTGATGAACGCGCTGATCGTGTCGTAATGGGCATCGCCGCTCTTGTCGTACACGATGCTGCGCCGCAACACAGCTTCCCGGACCAAGGCTTCGTCCACGTGACGCTCACCGCCGCCGTCCGGTGCGGCGGAGACCGCGTACTCGAGCGCGTTCAGCAGTACGCGCGCATCGCCGTTGGCGAGCGTCACGAGCAACCGCCGCGCTTGCGGTTGCAACCGAACGCGCAGCGCCCCCAACCCGCGTTCGCGGTCGCCGAGGGCGCGGTCGAGGATGCGCTCCAGATCTTCGTCCCGCAGCGGCCGGAGCACGAAGACGCGCGCGCGAGAGAGCAGCGCGGCATTCACCTCGAACGACGGATTCTCCGTCGTCGCACCAATCAGCGTGACCGTCCCGTCCTCGAGATACGGAAGCACCGCATCCTGTTGCGCTTTGTTGAATCGGTGAATTTCGTCGACGAAGAGGATCGTGCGCCGCCCCACGCGGCGTTCGGCAACGGCACGGGCGACGACGGCGCGCACGTCCGCGACACCGGCGCTTACCGCGGAGAGGCGCTCGAAGCGCGCGCCGGTGATGCGCGCGATCAGCGACGCCAGGGTCGTCTTGCCGGTACCCGGGGGACCCCAGAGGATCATCGAGGGAACCTCGTCGCGCTCGATCGCGCGCCGTAACAGGCGGCCCTCGCCGAGCAGATCCTCTTGGCCGACAAACTCGTCGAGCGTTCGCGGCCGCATGCGTGCGGCCAGCGGCTCGCGCGGCTGCGGAAAGAGCGTGGGACCCGTTCCGCTCACGATGCGTTCACCGCGGCGGTTTGCCGCCGATCTTCGGTTCCTTCACGACGATGGGTTTGGGGGTCGCGATGTGCGGCGTCACTGCGCTGGGAAAGGCGAGCACGACATCGCCCTGCGCGTGTCCCTTCCCGGTCACGGTATCGTACACCACGCGATCGGCGCGCAGCGAGCGATCGCCCTGCGTGATGACGACGTGTCCCTCGAGCGTCAACTCGTGCGTCGCATCGTCGAGGCGCGCGCGATCCGCATCGGCGACGGTCTGCCCCTGCACGTAGTGCACGTGGCCGATCGCGGTGTAGATCTTCGCCGCGCCGTCGATGCTGAGTTGATCCGCCGTCAGCGTTGACGGTTCGTGCGGCGCATTCTTCGCGCTCGCCAAACTCGCGAATCCGCCGCCGGCATCGTGCACGACCACATGGCCGTACAGCGTCGCGATCTTTCTCTTCCAATTCCCGGAGGCGCGATCCGCGACGGCGTCGCCCCCGTCACGCTGCAACGTCACCTTTCCCGGAGCGGTGAAGTCACCGGTGTGCCAGTCGAGATCGACCGCATCGGTCATCACGTGCCAGACCCCCAGATCGAACGACGCACCGGAGGGCGCCGGAGTGCGGCGTGCGGGGGCGGCCGGGGGAGGGGATGTACCCGCCGACGAGGGACGCACGCCGCGCGAAGGCCCTCCCTGCGCGCCGGCCGCGATCGAGGCCGGGAGCAACGCAACGATCGCAGCCGCCCCGAGCAGGCGCCGCATCATCCCGGGCTCTCCGCAGGAGCAAGCACGTCGACGCCCAGGGCCTCCGAGAGGCGTTCTGCGTCGAGTACGCCGGCACGTAGCAGGCGCGGGCGCGGTCCGGTGAGATCCACGACGCTCGATTCGCGGCGATAGCGCGTCGGACCGTTTTCGACGATCAAGTCCACCTCCGGCAGCCCCTCGTAATCGCCATCGCCGCGATACGCCTGCTCGCCGCTGCGGTTGGCGCTCGTCGCCGCCAACGGCCCGCACCGTTCGAGGATCGCACGGCACAGCGGGTCGTCTGGAACGCGAAAACCGAGCGTCTGGAGTCCAGCGGTCACCTGCTCGCTCACGAAGTGCGGCTTGCGGATGATGAGGGTCACCGGCCCCGGCAGCAGACGCCGCGCGGCGCGGATCGCCAGCGGATCCTCGCGCGCGTATTCCAGGAACTCTTGCGCACTGGCGAGATGGAACGTCAGCGGTTTGGAACCCGGCCGGTGCTTTGCGCCGTAGATGCGCGCAACCGCCGCCGCGTCGTACGGATCGCACCCAACGCCATAGACCGTATCCGTCGGGAAGATCAGCAGTCCCCCGCCGAAGACGGTGCGCGCCGCCGCTTCGAGCACCTCCTCGAGCGGCGCCGTGCGGGCATCGATGACCGGCGAGGTCACACGCGCAGGCGCATCCCCGTCCCGATCGCCACACAGGAGAGGGGATCGTCGGCCAAGATCGCCGGGACGCCGGTCGCATCCGACAAGAGTTTATCGAGTCCGCGGAGCAGCGCGCCGCCGCCGGTGAGGATCACGCCGCGATCGATGATGTCTGCAGCCAACTCCGGGGGTGTCTTCTCGAGCACCGCTTTGACGGCATCGACGATCTGTCCCACCGGCTCGGCGAGCGCCTCCCGCACCTCCTCACTGGTGATCTTCACCGTCTTGGGAAGCCCGTTGATGAGGTCACGACCGCGGATCTCCATCGCGAGTTCTTGTTCCAATTTGTAAGCGGAACCGATCTTGATCTTGATCTCCTCCGCCGTGCGTTCGCCGATCATCAGGTTGTAGACGCGGCGGATGTAGCGCACGATCGCCTCATCCATCTTGTTGCCGGCGACCCGCAGCGATTGCGAGACCACGATACCGCCGAGCGAGATCACGGCGACATCGGTGGTACCGCCGCCGATGTCCACGACCATGCTGCCCGACGGACCGTCGATCGGTAAGCCCGCGCCGATCGCGGCGGCCATCGGTTCTTCGATGATGTCCACGGTGCGCGCACCCGCCAGCTTTGCCGCATCCTTGACGGCACGCTCTTCGACGCTGGTGATCTCGGCCGGCACGCAGATGACGACGTGCGGCTTCGGGCGAAAGATCGTGGACCAAATCCCGCGATCGTTGGTGACCTTCTTGATGAAATAGGCGAGCATCGCCTCGGTGACCTCGAAGTCCGCGATGACCCCGTCACGCAATGGACGGATCGCCTGAATGTGCGCCGGCGTCTTGCCGAGCATCTGGCGGGCCTCCTCGCCGACGGCGAGGATCTTCCCGGTATTCATGTCTTTGGCGACGACCGACGGCTCGCGCAGGACGATGCCCTTTCCCTTCACGTGCACGAGCACGTTCGCGGTTCCCAAATCGATTCCGATTTCCAACGCTTTCTCCCGATAGACGATGATGCGACTGCGAAACGATCAGCTTGCCGGACGTACCGCGGGGTACGCGCTCGTCTCGAAAAGTCCCGCCGGTTCGACGCATTGCGTGACGCCGGAACTGCGCTGCACCTGGCCGCCCAGCTCGGAGAGCTTTTCTTCCAGCCGTTCGTAGCCGCGATCGATATATTCTAGCCCGATGATCTCGGTCTCGCCGGTGGCCGCCAGGCCCGCGACCACGAGCGCAGCGCCGGCTCGAATGTCGGGCGCTTCCACCGGCGCCCCGGAGAGCGGCGATCCGCCCTTGACCACAGCCGAGTTGCTCTCCATCGAGACGCGCACGTCGGCACCCATGCGCGCCAGCTCGTTCACGTACGAGAACCGTGCGTTGAAGATCTTCTCTTCGATCACGCTGGTGCCCGGAGCAGTGCAGAGAAACGCGGTCATCGGCGGCTGGAGATCGGTCGGGAATCCGGGATACGGCGCGGTGAGGATATCCGTCCCACCGGTGACGCCGCGCGCGTCGGCGCGCACCCAATCGTCTCCCGTGGAGACGGCGACCCCGCACTCGCGCAATTTCTCGAGCAGCGCGTCGAGATGCCCGGGAACGCACGATCGCACCGTCACGTCGCCGCGCGTCGCCGCTCCGCACAGCAAGAGCGTTCCCGCGACGATGCGATCCGGAATGATGCGATACTCGACCCCGTGGAGCGAGGAGACCCCTTCGATCACGAGCACCTCGCCGCCGATGCCCGAGATCTTCGCGCCCATCGCGACGAGAAAGTTCGCGAGGTCGGTCACCTCGGGTTCCAGCGCGACGTTCCGCAGCACGGTCGTGCCGCGCGCCATGACGGCTGCGAGCATCGCATTTTTCGTCGCCCCGACGCTCGAGCGCGGAAAGGCGATCTCGGCTCCCTGCAACGTCCCCGTCCGACTACGGGCGACGAAGTACCCGTGGCGATTCTCGACGGTGCAGCCGAGCGCGGTGAACGCCATCTCGTGGAGATCGGTCGCACGCGTGCCGAGCACACACCCGCCGGGAAGCGGCACCTCCGCGCACCCGAAGCGCCCCAGCAACGCGCCGGTGAGATCGAAGCTCGCATTGAGTTTCCGTACGAGCGCATACGGAGCGCGCGTCTCGGAGACGTTCCCGGCGTCGATGGTAACGGTACCGGTGCCTTCGTACCGGAGCCGTGCTCCGAGCGACTCGAGCAGCGACCACATCACCGAGACGTCGGTGATACGAGGAACGCCGTGCAACGTCACCGGCGTACGCGCGAGCAGCGAAGCCGCCATGATCGGCAACGCCGCATTCTTCGCGCCGTGGGTCTCCACGGAGCCTTCCAGGCGCGCGCCGCCGCGGACGCGCAACGTCGTCTCCAAACGATCGAGCATGGTCTCTCGCATCACGATCTCCGGCAACGTTCGCGAGCAGTGCGCCGGAGCCTCGCCGGAGATCTCGCCGCAGGCTCAGTGATGGCCGGTGACGCGGAGCCGCGCGAGCGCGAAGTCTACGGCCGCTTGCTCCCGCGCCTGCGCGGCCGGGTCGCCGGCCGCCGCCCGCTGGCGTTCGAGCGCCTGCTCCAAGTCGGCCCGGGCCTGCGCGACGTCGATCTCCTCGAAACGCAGGGCCTCATCGACGATCACGGTCACCCGGTCGGGCAGCGCTTGGAGAAAGCCCTCGCGGGTCGCCAGCTCCAGTCGCGTCGGCGCGCCGTCGGCGATGACGTTCGCCCGCAGCACGCCGGGGCGAAGCGCCGCGACCAGCGGCGCGTGACGCGGCAGGATGCCTTCCTCGCCTTCGGTCGTCACCGCGATCACCAGCTCCGCCGAACCGTCGAAGAGCGTCTTCTCCGGCGTGATGATCTTGAAGGGGACGGTGGCCGCCATACGGCCTCAGACCTTCACGCCGAGCTTTTCGGCGTTCTCCTTCACCTCGTCGATACCGCCCGCGTAGAAGAAGGCCGCCTCGGGCAAGTGGTCCACCTTGCCTTCCAGCACTTCCTTGAAGGAGGCGATCGTGTCGGCTAGCTTCACGTACTTGCCGGGACGTCCCGTGAATTGCTCCGCCACGTGGAACGGCTGCGAGAAGAAGCGCTGGATGCGGCGCGCGCGCGCGACGACGATCTTGTCCTCTTCCGAGAGTTCTTCGACCCCGAGAATCGCGATGATGTCCTGCAGATCCTTGTATCGCTGCAGCGTCTCCTGAACGCCGCGCGCGACGGCGTAGTGTTCCTCGCCGACGATCTGCGGATCGAGGATGCGCGAGCTCGATGCGAGAGGATCGACCGCCGGATAGATGCCGAGCTCGGAGATCGGTCGCGAGAGCGCCGTGGTCGCATCGAGATGCGCGAACGTCGTGGCGACCGCCGGATCGGTGTAGTCGTCGGCGGGAACGTAGACCGCCTGCACCGAGGTAATCGAGCCTTTCCGCGTCGAGGTGATGCGTTCTTCGAGTGCGCCCATGTCGGTCGCGAGCGTCGGCTGATAGCCGACGGCGGACGGCATGCGGCCCATCAGTGCGGAGACTTCGGAGCCTGCCTGCAAGTAGCGGAAGATGTTGTCCATGAAGAGGAGGACGTCGGCACCGAGCTCGTCGCGGAAATACTCGGCCATCGTCACGCCCGTCTGCGCGACGCGGAAGCGCACACCCGGCGGTTCGTCCATCTGACCGAAGACCAGCGTGGTCTGCTTGAGCACGCCGGACTCTTTCATTTCGAGCCAGAGGTCGTTGCCCTCACGCGTGCGTTCGCCCACGCCGGTGAAGACCGAATACCCCTTGTGCACGTAGGCGATGTTGCGGATGAGCTCCTGAATGAGTACCGTCTTGCCTACGCCGGCGCCGCCGAAGAGGCCGACCTTGCCGCCGCGCGTATAAGGCGCCATCAGGTCGATGACCTTGATGCCGGTCTCGAAGATCTTAGGCGTCGGGTCCTGCTGCTTGAATTCGGGTGCCGGACGGTGGATCGGCCACGTTGCCGCCGCTTTCACCGGCTCATCGGAGTCGATCGGCTTTCCGAGCACGTTGAAGATGCGCCCGAGCGTCCCTTCGCCGACCGGAACGGTGATCGGGCCGCCCGTCGCGACGACCGGCGCACCGCGCACGAGACCGTCGGTCGAACCGAGGGCGAGGCACCGCACCTGATTGTTCCCGAGTTCGTCCTGCACTTCGAGCGTCAGCTCGCGCATCTGCATCGCGGTGCCGCCCAGCTCGACGCCGGCGGCCGCCGTCACGCCGTTGCTCGAGGCGTGATCCTCGTTCACGCGCACGATCAGCGCATCGTTGATCTTCGGAAGGCTCTCCGGCGTGAACTCGACGTCCACGACGTTGCCCAGGACTTGCACTACTTTTCCGGTAGCAGCCATGATCTCGCTCGTTCCTCGTCTTTCAGCCGGCCAGCGCCTCTGCGCCGGCCACGATTTCCAACAGTTCCTTGGTGATCGCCGCCTGTCGGGCGTTGTTCATCTGGATGGTCAGCTCGTCGATGAGCTTGCCGGCGTTGTCGGTCGCATTGTTCATCGCCACCAACTGCGCGGCATAGAAGCACGCATCGGTCTCGAGCATGGCGGAGTACAACGTGAATTCCAGGTACTTCGGGAGCAACCGGGAGAGCACGAACTCCGCCGACGGCGCGAACTCCACCAGTGCTTTCGGCCCGGGCGCCTCGGTCGCACCCGAGTCGTCCGGTCGCGCCACCGGCACCAGCCGCCGTACCTGCGGTCGTTGTACCATCATCGAGACGAACTGCGCCGAGATCACGACGATCTCGGAGATCTCGCCGGCGACGAATGCCCGCGTCACGCTTGCGGCGACCTCGCGCGCGACGGCGAGCTTGTCGGCGACACCGTGCGGCCACGTCGGATGATCGGCGTAGCCCATGCGGCGCACGGCGTTCCGCGCCTTCACGCCGACGGTGGAGAAGGCGACCGCGCCGCGCCGTGCTCGCTCGTGCTCGGCGGCACGGATCAGGTTGGCGTTGAAGGCACCGCAGAGGCCCTTGTCGGCCGTCATCAGCACGATGCCCGCCGGCGCGCCGGCACGACCCGGCTTCATGAAGGGGTGCTCGATGCGCGATGCCGCACGAAGCAGCTCCTCCAGCATCTCCGCGAGCGTATCCGCATACGGGCGCGCGCGTTTCTGCGCCGCCTCGGCGCGGCGGATCTTCGCCGCGGCGACCTGCTTCATCGCCTTGGTGATCTGCTGGGTGTTCTTCAGCGATCGAATACGATCGCGGAGATCTCGAACGCTCGGCATCGTCTCAGAACGTCTTGTTGAACTCCGCGATCGCGGCGTCCAGACGCTGCTTCGTCTCGTCGGAGAGCTGGCCGCTCTGCGCGATCGCCTGCGGAATCTCAGGATGGCGGCCGTGCAGGTACTCGACCAGACCGGCGGCCCAGCTCTGCAGGCGCGCGGTCGGGATGTCGTTGACGAAGCCGTTGGTCGCAGCGTAGATGATGCACACCTGATCTTCGACCGCCTGCGGCTGGTACTGCGGCTGCTTGAGGAGTTCGGTCAGCTTCTCGCCGCGCATGAGTTGCATCTGGGTCGCCTTGTCGAGATCGCTCGCGAGCTTCGCGAAGGCCGCGAGATCCCGATACTGCGCGAGCTCCAGCTTCAACTGTCCGGCGACCGATTTCATCGCCTTCGTCTGCGCCGATCCGCCGACGCGCGAGACGGAGAGACCGACGTCCACCGCCGGGCGGATGCCTTGGAAGAAGAGCTGCGGGGTGAGGTAGATCTGCCCGTCGGTGATCGAGATGACGTTCGTCGGAATGTAGGCGGAGAAGTCTCCGGCCTGCGTCTCGATGATCGGCAGTGCGGTCAGCGACCCTCCGCCCAGATCGTCGGAGAGCTTCGCGGCGCGTTCCAGGAGGCGCGAATGCAGGTAGAAGATGTCGCCCGGATAGGCCTCGCGCCCCGGCGGGCGGCGGAGCAGCAGCGACATCTCGCGATAGGCATGCGCGTGCTTGGTGAGATCGTCGTAGATGATGAGGACGTCCTTGCCCTGATACATCAGCTCTTCGCCCATCGCGCAGCCGGCGAACGGGGCGATCCAGCGAAGCGCGGCGGCATCCGACGGGCCGACGGCGACGATGGTGGTGTACTCCATCGCGCCTTTCTGCTCGAGTGTCTGCGCGAGCGCCGCAACGGTCGAGTTCTTCTGGCCGATCGCGACGTAGATACAGAAGACGTTCTTGCCCTTCTGATTGATGATGGTATCGACGGCGATCGCGGTCTTGCCGGTACTGCGGTCCCCGATGATCAGCTCGCGCTGTCCCTTACCGATCGGAATGAGCGCATCGATCGCGCGGATGCCGGTCTGCAGCGGCTGTTTCACGGGCTGGCGCTGGACGACGGTCGGCGCGGTATTTTCGATGGTGCGATACCGCCGCGCCGCGATGGGCCCCTTGCCGTCGAGCGGATGCCCGAGCGGATCGACCACGCGCCCCAGCATCGCTTCGCCGACGGGTACGGATGCGATACGGCCGGCCCGGCGCACGGTGTCGCCTTCTTTGATCTCCTTGTCGGAGCCCATGATGACGACGCCGACGTTGTCCTCTTCGAGATTGAGTGCGACGCCTTGCACGCCGTTGGCGAATTCCACCAATTCGGCGGCCCGCACGCCGCGCAGGCCGTAGACGCGCGCCAGGTTGGCTCCGACCTCGATGACGGTACCGACCTCGTCTTGCTGGAGGCCGCCCTTGAACTCGGCAATCTGCTGTTTCAGTATTCCGGCGATTTCGTCTGCGTTGATCATCGTTTCACCTCAGGGAAGCATCCGTCGGATGCAGGAGCAGCGTATGTGCCAGGCGCTCGAGGCGGCCTGCCACGGTATCGTCGATGCGGGTATCCGCGAAGGTGAGGCGGATCCCGCCGATCACGGACGGATCCACGTGGACGTTCGGCTCGAAGCGCGTTCCATAGGTCTCTTCCAAGAGCCGCAGGAGGCGATCGAGGACGGACGGCTCGAGCGGTTGCGCGCACGTGATCACCACCGCACGGGTATTGCGCGCGGCTCGCTCGAGTTCGCGATACTCGGCGACGATCTCATCCAGCAGGCGCTCGCGCCGCTTGCGCACGAGCAACAGCAGCGCGTGAAGGGCGACCTCGTGGAGACTGCCTTCGAAGGCTCGCCGTACGACCCGCTCTTTGTCGGCGCGTTCCACGACGGGAGCCACGAAGAAGTCCCGCGCGAGCGCATCGTCGCGCAACGTGCGCGCGGCGAATGCGAGATCGTCGCCGACGCGAGCGATCGCATCCGATTCGGCGGCGGCGGAAAAGACGGCGATCGCATACCGCCGAGCCAGACGCTGAGACGGCATCAGTTCAAGCCTCCGCGCTCCAAGCGCCGCAGGAAGCCGCGCACCAGGCGGGCGTCGAGTTCCCGATCGGTCCGCTCGCGCACCAGCGCTTCCGCAGCACGCAGCGCCCGTTCGACCAGCTCGTCGCGAAGCCGCGCGCGCGCCGCGATCTGCAGGCGTTCGAGCTCTCCGACCGCGTTGCGCAGTGCACGCTCGCCTTCCTCACGAGCCTGCGCGAGGATTGCCTCCTGTTCATGCCGTGCACGCTCCTGCGCAGCCTCGACGATCGACGCCGCATCGCGTTCGGCGGCCTCGAGCTCGAGGCGCAGCGCGGCGACGGCCGCCTGCATCTCGTCGCGGTGCCGCTCCGCCGTCGCGATGCGATCGTTGCTCTCGCGTTGCGCCTTCTCGACCGCCGGCGTGATGAAACGGCGCCAGACCCATACCGCGACCACCACGAAGAGGACGAAGGCGACGACCTGACTCCAGAAGGCGATCAGTTCGTAGTTCACGCGACCTCCTCTGCCAAAACGCGCTCGGCGATCTGCTCCGCCAACATGCGTGCGAGTCGCTCCCGTTCGGGCTGTGTCGCGGCGAACTCGCGCTCGACCGTTCGCTGCGCTTCGTCCACGATCGTCGCGACGCGGCGCGCATAGTCCGCTGCGAGCGCAGCCGCCTCGTCGTTGGCTCGCGAGCGCGCCGCCGCGACGATCTGCTCGGCCTGGCGCCGCGCCGACGCGCGGATCTCCTCCAAGCGCGCGCGCAACGCGCTGGCTTCGGCCTGGGCGCGATCGTAGTCGGCGGTGAGACTCTCGATGTAGGCGCGGCGCTCGGCGATGGCCCGGCCGACGGGACGCAAAAAGACCACATTCAACACCGCGAAGAAGATCGCGAAGTTGATGAGTTGGACGATCAGCGTTCCGTCGAGCGAGAGGAACATGTGCGGTCCTCAGTGACCCGCGAGCAGTTTCGCGACCAGCGACGGAACGTTGGCGACGCCGAAGAACAGGTAGAGCGCCAGGCCTAACGCGATGAACGCGTTCGCTTCGACGAAGCCGACGCCGATGATGAGGAACTGGAAGATGTTGGGACGCGCCTCCGGCTGGCGGGCGATGGCTTCCACCGCACGGGCGCTTACCAGACCGTCGCCGATGGTGGTACCGATCGCGAACGCCGCCGTCACGACGGCGAGCGCGATGATGATCCCTACTGCGATGACGATGTCAGGACTCACGTATCGTTCCTTTCTATGCGAGTGTCAGTGCTCGTCCGCAAGCGCGAGCGAGAGATAGACGATCGAGAGCAGCACGAAGACGAACGCCTGCAGCGCTCCGATCAAGAAGTTGAAAATCTGGAGGAAGAACGGCATGACCGCCGCCGTCGCCGATAGATCGAACGAGCCGATCTTGATGCGCGCAACGATGATCTGATAGATGACGTAGAGGAGCAGCTCGCCGATGAAGATATTGAAGAAGAGACGAAGCGCCAGCGTCGTCGGCCGCAGGATCTCTTCGAGGAGATTGATGGGCAGCATCGGCACGAACGGCCGCACGAGGTGCTTGTAGAACGCCAACCCCTCGCGCCTGATCCCGCTGATCTGGATAATGACGAAGACCATCACCGCGTACGCGACGGCGGTGTTGAGGTCGGCGGTCGGCGAGCCGCCGAACGGAAGGCCGAAGACCTTCAGCGGAACCGCTCCGAATTCGTTCAGGAGGAAGATGAACGTCACCAGCGCGATGAAAAACGGGACGTAGGGCTCACCCTTGTCGCCAAGCGTGCTGTTCGCGAGATCGGCGATGTAGTTGATGAAGCCCTCGACGACCGTCTGTCGCTTGTTGACGTAGGCGGAGCGATAGCTGGCGCCCAACCATGCGAAGAACGGCAGCGCGATCAGCATGACCACCCAGGTGGTCATGATCGTATCGGCATGCACCGTACCGATGATCGGTACGTGCCATAGGATGTGTTGTCCGATCTGCTCCTGCACGAAACCTTCGACTCGTCAGCGACCGCGAGCCATGTGAACGACATGGATCGCGAGGGGGAAGAACAACCCGGCGATGAAGGCCGTCGAGGCCCACCAGGGTCCGACGGCGGCAAAAGCCACGGCGAGTATAGCGAAGGCGCCGACCCTTAGTAAACTACTAAAGACAAAACCGCTCGCCCGCCCACCCTCAGACAGGCGTCCGGCGGCGGAGAGGATGAGCCGGGTGTTCAAGGCCCCGCAGGCCATCCCGATCGCAAAGGCAACCGCGGGGACGACCAGCGCGAAGGCGGTCTGCGAGCCGTGCGCCGTCATGGTCTCTCGACTCTACCACAGGATCGGTGCGGAACGACCGCCGGCCGTACTCATCGCCCGCTACCGGCGTCGAGCAGGAGGCGCACCGCCGCCGCTCCTCCCAGGAATGCTCCGGTGAGGAACCCGGCGATCGCCCACCAGGCCGCACCGGTTCGAGCGGCCAGCCAGAGCCCCGCCGCCGCGCCGATCAGAACCCCTCCCGCAAAGCACCCCCCGGCTCCCGCGGCGGCCCACCCGCGCACGCGCTCACCCTCGCAGCGCCGGGACGAACTCGTCGGGGTAGGGGGCTCCGCGCAATTCGGCAAGGAGCCACGCCACGATGCGGCGAGCGGCACCGCCGTCGCCGTACGGGTTCGCGGCTCGTGCCATCCGCGCGTAGGCGGCGGCGTCGCGCAGCAGCTCGGCGGCGGTCCGTACGATGCGCTGCGGGTCGTGCCCGACGAGCGCGAGCGTCCCGGCCTCCAAGCCTTCGGGACGCTCGGTCTGTTCCCGCATCACCAGGACCGGCTTGCCCAAGCACGGTGCCTCTTCTTGGAGGCCGCCGCTGTCGGTGAGCACCAGCGTGCAGCCGCGAATCGCCGCGACCATCCGCGCGTAATCGAGCGGCTCGACCAGGACGACCCCGTTTGCGCCCGCCAGCATCTCGCGCGCGACCGGACGTACGTGCGGAGAGGGATGAACGGGCCAGTAGATCTGCGGACGTTCGGGCAATGCGGCGATATCCCGTACCGCGGCGCAGATCGCCCGCATGTGCGGGTGATTCTCCCGGCGATGGGCGGTGAGGACGACGATCGGCCGCTGCGGATCCAGCTCGGACCAACGCGGAGGCACCGGGAGATCGTCGCGCGCGGCGGTTGCCAGAAACGCATCGATCACGGTGTTGCCCGTGACGACGATGCTCTCCGCAGGGACGTTCTCGCGTAGCAGATTCTCGCGCGCACGGATCGTCGGCGCGAAGTGATAGCACGCCAACCGCGCCGTGAGCCGGCGGTTCATCTCTTCGGGGTACGGCTCCCAGCGGTCGTCGGTCCGCAGCCCCGCTTCGACGTGCCCCACCGCGACGTGTGCGTAGAACGCGGCAAGCGCCGCAGCCGTGCTGGTCGTCGTATCGCCGTGCACCAACACGACGTCGGGTCGTGCTTCCGCCAGCACCGATTCCATGCGCTCGAGGACCCGCACCGTAATCTGGGTCAGCGTTTGATGCTCCGTCATCACGTCGAGGTCGTAGTCCGGCTCGATCTCGAAGAGCTCCAAGAGGTCGTCGAGCATCTGCCGGTGCTGCGCACTCACGCAGACGAGCGACTCCACGCGTGCATCGGCCGTCAGGGCGTGCACGACGGGCGCCATCTTGATGGTGTCCGGGCGCGTACCGAAGACGCTCATCACGCGAAGCGGCCGTTGCGATCCGTCAGGATGCGACACGGATGAGGTCTCCCGAGAGCAGCAAGGCGATGGTTCCCAGTGCGACGGTCACCGCATAGATCAGCAGCACCGCCTGGCGCACGTTCAGGCCGAAGCGAAAGATGAGTTGATGATGGAAGTGTCCGCGATCAGCTTCGGTGATGCGCCGGCCGCTGCGCGCACGGCGCACGATCGCGGCGGCGGTATCCAGTATCGGGAGCGCCAGCGCGACGAGCGGAACGACGAGACTGATCGCGATCTCCGTCTTGCTGGCACCGATGATCGAGACCGTCGCGAAGACGTATCCGATGAAGAGCGACCCGGCATCCCCCAGAAAGATACGCGCCGGGTTGAAATTATAGGGAAGGAAGCCGGTCGCCGCCCCGGCGAGCGCGGCCACGACGAGCGCAACGACGGGATTGCCGTGAAGCGCAGCGATGACGAAGAGGAACGTCGAGGAGATCGCCGTGACCCCGGCCAGCAAGCCGTCGAGGCCGTCGATGAAGTTGATCGCGTTCATCATGCCCACGTACCACAGGAGCGTGAGGGGCACTCCGAGCCACCACGGAAACGGGATCCACCCCCCGCGCGCATCGTGGACGAACGGATTGCTCGTTCCGTGGATCACGAACCCGTACAGCATGGAGATCGAGGCGACGACGACCTGCGCAAGCAGCTTGTTGCGGGGCCGCATATGCATGACGTCGTCCCAGATTCCAACGCCGAGAATGAGCATGCTGCCGAAGAGTAACCCGATGAGATCGCGCCCCGCGGAGAGTTGGTCGTACAGCGCATCCGCGGTATGCCCGCCGAGGTGCGCGTGCGCGAAGAGCAGCCGCGGATCGCCGATGGCGATACCGAGCACCGCGAAGAGCGCGAAGGCGAATCCGAAAAAGACGGCCACACCGCCGGTTCGCGGGGTCGGCGCTTCGTGGACCCGGCGCTCGTCGCCGATCTCGTCGATGACGCCCAGATGGCTCGCCAAGCGAATCAGCGGCGGCGTCGCGACGGCCGTCACCGCCCACGCCAGAACCGCCGCCGCGACGTAGAGCGAGATCAGGCTCACGTCGCCGCCGCTGCTCCGTCGTGGAGGCGCAGCGCCACGCCGCTCTCCCCCAAGAGTCGGACGGCAATCTCGTCGGGATAGGCCGTCTCATAGACGATGACGCGGATTCCCGCGCTGATCAAGAGCTTCGAGCAATGCACGCACGGTTGATGCGTGCAGTAGGCGGTCGCGCCGTCCAGAGAGACGCCGTGCAGCGCCCCTTGCACGACGGCATTCGCTTCCGCGTGCGTCGCCCGCAAGCAATGGTCGTTCACCACGATGCACCCGGCATCCGTACAATGGACGGCTCCCTTCGGAGCGCCGTTGTAGCCGGTGGTCAAGATGCGGTGATCGCGCACGATCACACACCCGACGCTCGCGCGAGGACAGGTTGCGCGCGAGGCGACCGTCCGCGCGATACGAAGGAAGTAATCGTCCCAATCCGGTCGCTTCACCGCCGCACCGTCGCCGGTACCGACGTCGCACTTCCGAACATGCGGTCGCCCGCATCGCCGAGCCCCGGAACGATGTACCCGTGATCGTCGAGGCGATCGTCGATCGCACCCGTGACGATGCGCACGGCCGGATGCGCGTCGTGGATGCGGCGGATGCCCTCCGGCGCCGCGATGACGCAGATGAACGAGAGTCGCTCCGGTTCGGCGCCGCGCGAACGGACGGCATCGATGGCGGCGACCCCCGAATTGCCCGTCGCCAACATGGGATCGAGCACGAAGACGTACGACCCGTGCAGATCGTCGGGCATGTTCGCGTAGTACGGCACCGGCTGCAACGAGTGCGGATCGCGATAGAAGCCGAGGTGCGCGACCACCGCGTCGTCCACGACCGCTAGGAATCCCGGGAGCAGGCCGAGCCCCGCCCGCAGGATCGGCGCGACCACCGGGCGAGTCGCGATACGGCGCGCCACCGCCGTGGCGACCGGCGTCGCGACGGGCTCGTCGCGTAACGGCAATCCGCGCGTCGCTTCGTAGGCCAGGAACCTGCCGATCTCTTCCAACAACGTGCGAAAGACCGGTACGGGCGTCCGCGCGTCCCGCAAGCGTGCCAGGCGATCTTCGATCGCCGGATGGCGCACCGCGAGAAGGCGTTCCGGATCCGACACGACCTCTATCTCCTCTTACGGGACCGGGAAACGCGCCGTCAATTCGCGCACGCGACCGCGCAACTGCTCGATACGCACGCGCCAGCCGACGTCGTCGAGGCCGTCGCAGATGATGCGCGCGACCTCGCGGCATTCTTCGGCACCGAACCCGCGCGTGGTGATCGCCGGCGTGCCGATACGAATGCCGCTCGCGATCGCCGGCTTTTGGGGATCGAAGGGGATCGCATTCTTGTTGACGGTGATGCCGATCTCGTCGAGATAGCTCTCGGCGGCCTTGCCGGTGAGCCCCTTCGGCGAAAGATCCACCAGCATCAGATGCGTGTCGGTCCCGCCCGCCACCAAGCGCAAGCCGGCACGTGCAAACTCTTCGGCCATCACCTGCGCGTTGTCCACCACGCGGCGCTGGTACTCCGCGAACGACGGTTGGAGCGCCTCGCCGAAGGCAACGGCCTTGGCGGCGATGAGGTGCATGAACGGCCCACCCTGGATGCCGGGAAAGACCGCCTTGTCCACCGCTTGCGCCCACCGCGCCGTGCAGAGAATCAGGCCGCCGCGCGGACCGCGCAGCGTCTTGTGCGTCGTCGAGGTGACGAAATCCGCGAACGGAACCGGCGACGGATGGAGCCCCGCCGCGACTAGTCCGGCGATGTGCGCCATGTCCACCAGCAGCGTCGCACCGACTTCGTCGGCGATCTCGCGGAACGGCGCGTACTCCATGATGCGCGGATAGGCGCTCGCGCCGGCGATGATCATCTTCGGTTTGTGCTCGCGAGCAAGCGCCCGGACTTGGTCGAAGTCGATCCGCTCGGTGTCGCGGCGAACGCCGTACGAGATCGCGTCGTAGAGGATACCGCTGAAGCTCACCTTCGTCCCGTGGGTGAGATGCCCGCCGTGCGCCAGCGACATCCCCAGCACGGTATCACCGGGCTGCAGGTGCGCCATGAAGACGGCCATGTTCGCCTGCGCTCCCGCATGCGGCTGCACGTTGGCGTGATCGGCGCCGAAGAGGCGCTTCACGCGCTCGATCGCGAGCGTCTCCGCGCGATCCACCCATTCGCAGCCGCCGTAGTAGCGACGGCCGGGATAGCCCTCCGCGTACTTGTTGGTCATCACGCAGGACATCGCTTCTCGAACCGCGCGACTCGCATAGTTTTCGGAGGCGATGAGCTCGAGGTTGTCGCGCTGTCGGCGCTCTTCTCCGCGGATCGCGTCGTAGATCTCCGGATCCTGGAATTCCAACGCGTGAGGTGTCACGGTCTCCACGGCGTCATCCCTCCGTTCGTTCGAGCAGGCGTTCGGGTGTGCGGGCACCGGTGACGCGGCCGCGCTCGACCGCTTCGCGAGCGCGCGCCCGTTCGCGCTCGCCGTACGCATGGAGCTTCGCGACGCGGTGGGCATGCCGCCCGCCGTCGAACGGCGTCTCCAGGAAGACCTCGACGAGGCGCTCGACCATCTCCCATCCCGTCAAGCGTTCCGAAAGCGCGAGGACGTTCGCATCGTTGTGACGGCGCGCAAGTTCCGCGGTGTACGGTTCGAAGACCGGCGCGCAGCGTACGCCCGGAACTTTGTTGGCGGCCATCGCGATGCCGAGGCTCGAACCGCAGACGACGATGCCGCGCTCGCATCGTCCGCTCGCCACCGCTTCACCCACCGCGTAACCGTAGTCGGGATAATCCACCGGCTCGGCATCGAAAGTCCCGAAATCCACGATCTCGTGACCGCGTGCGCGCAGTGCGGCGACGAGGCGATCCTTGTATTCGTATCCGGCGTGGTCCGCACCGAGCGCGATCTTCACCGTGAAGGGCTCACTTTCATACGGGCGAATGGCTGACGCCGATGAAACTGGCCTGCGCGAGCGGCGCATTCGACCGACTGCTCTCGTGCGGTGATCTCACGCAGATCGAGTTCCTCGAGCTGTGCGCGCGCGAGTTTGCGTGCGACGGCGTCGTGCTCGACGTTCGTCATTTTCCGCGCGACGACGACGACTACCTGGCCCAGGTCAAGAAGATGGCCGCCGATCGCGGGCTCTGCGTGGCCGCGGTGCGCGAGGACGACGCGGCGACCGATCTCTCGCGCGCGCATGCGGCGCTGCGGATCGCCGTCTCCACCGGCGCCCCGCTGCTCGCGCTCGCGCTTCCGCCGGAGACCGCACTGCCGTGGGATACCCTTCTCGACCGGCTCTGCACCGTCGCGAAGGCCGCGAAGACGGCCAACGTGACGCTGGCGCTGCGCAATCGGACGGAAACCCGTGCCGCTTCAAGCGCGGACCTCCGGCGCGTGCTGAAGGAGACCGACTCGGCCTGGCTGCGGCTAGGCCCGGCAGTAGCAGAGTTAGGGCCGGCGGACGATCTCGCCGCCCTCGCCTCACGCGTGGTCATGCTCTGGGCTCCGGCTGTCGTACCCCAGCCGCGCGAGACGGCCCGTCTCCTCGAGGCGTTCGGCGATTTCCGCGGCCATCTCGTCCTCGATGACCCGGCAGGCGCGGCGCGGCGCGAGGACGTCGCGAGCGCGGTCGCCGTATGGCGGGCCGCGCTCGCCGCTCGCTGAACGCGAGGCACCACCGCACGCGCGTCTGCCGTGCACGGTCGCGAACCTGCCTTCTCGCAGGTGGGTGCGGCCCGGGCGCCGGCCGGACGAGCAGCGTGCCCGTCCCGCCGTCGTATCCGGAGCTGAAGCTCCCGTTTGTGATCAACGTCGGCTCGGCACCGTCGCACGGTGCGCGCCACGCGCAGTCGATGCAGTTCGAGCGTACCACCGCCGTCAAGCGGCGGGAACTCCATGGCTAGGATACGCGGCTTAGGATACGTGAGTCGCATCGCCGGTTGTCGGAGCCTCGCCGCCAGTCGCCTCCAGCAACAATTGCTCCAACTCCTCGCTCGGCTCGACCCCGAGTTCACGACGCAGCAACTCGCGATACCGCCGAAGGTATCGTTGAGCACCAATGCGATCCTTACGACGGAGCGCCGAGCGTATCAACAGCGCGGCAGCATGCTCGCTACATGGATCCAGCCGCTGCAAGGCGTCCGCTACGCGACGGACGGCTTGGTGATCGCCGTGTTCGATCGCTTCGCGCGCAATACGGTCGGCCAAGAGATCCACCGCGTTCGTGATACGAACCGCCAGGCGTTCGCTCCACTCATAACGCCGAACCACCTCGGGCAAAGGACGGCACAACGCCTCTACGACGGCGACGGCGTGCTCGAGGGAGAGTGCACCCGTAGGCGCGGCCGCAAGTGCGCGAGCCTCCTTTTCCAAATCGATGACGTCCACGGCGACCGCCCCCAGACGATACCCTCTCGGAGTCGATTCGATCGCACTGGTCCGCGACAGTTGCACGCGCGTTCGGTGAACGCAACTCTTGAGCGCGTTCATTTGAGATACCGGCGCAAGGTCTCCCCACAACATCTCGGCGAGATCTTCTCGCGTGCACTCGCCGTCGGCGAGCGCGAGGGCGACCATCAGCGCGAAGGAGAGGTCCGAAAGCGGAATCTCACGCTCGCCCATCAGGACGCGACGATCGAGTACGTCGAGACGTATTCGCTCCCCATGACTTGCCGACTCCGCGCTACCTTCCGGAGCTAGAATACCGTACAGCGAGCGTTCTGCGGCGTTTGCTATGATCTCTCCGATTCTCATCCGCAAGAACGATGACTCGATAGGAGCGAGGACGTCTTCCAAGAGCACGGCATTCGCCCGATCCGGCATCGCGACGAACATCGCAAGGCGATACAGGAGCGCAACGAAGGGCTGCTCGCTACGGGCTACTTTCGTTGCGAGCTCGTCCAGAGCTCGAACGTCCTTTCGTGCCGCTTGAAGGATCTCCGCGATCAGCGCGTGGCGCGGCAGCGATTCCGACGCGCGTTGCGCCGTATCGTCGATGACATCGCTTTCCGGTCGAAGTGCGTCGGCGATACTATTGAGGATGCCGTCGTCGCCGAAAAGCCAGGCAACTAGTCGGAACTGCCGTGCGACATGCACGAGGATCGAACGATCGCAATGCTCGCACAGGTGATTGAATCGCGAGAGCAGCTCGCGGCTTCGCTCCTTCCATGCGCCCTCGTAGAGGGGTTGCCAGAGATCGAATTCGAACGCATCGAGCGGCAGAGCCTCTTCGACGTCCACCTCACCGCACAACTGTCGCCATGTTCGCGTTGCTTCGCTCCAGCGGCCGCGCTGAAGGTCGAGCAATGCGCGCTGGGCGCGCGCCGCACTGACAATTTCCTTCGAGATACCGGCGCCGCCGGCGTCCTGCAGAGCCTCAGCTTCTCGATAGACTTCTTTCAAGTGTCGTTCGGCGTCCCAGAGATGGCCTCGCTGGCGCGCGATTGTCGCCATGGCTAGATGAAGGAGGGAGCGATCATCGGCGCTTTCCGCCGTCGTCAATAGCCGCAACATGTCATCGTACAGCAGCCGCGCGTCATCATGCTGCCGTCGGTACGTCAATGCCGGGCGAAAGAGACGAGGATGGCCGAGCAACACGTCTACGTCGAGCATCGCAATGGCATCGAGAACTCGGCGATCGCGAAACGCTACTGCTTCGATGGAAGGGCGATCCAACACCACGACGGCCTCTCGCTGCTCGCCGAGCTCGAGGAGTATCTCCGCGGCAGCGACATACATTCCTGTACGGATGAACTCCGAAGTCGTCGCTTGGAGTTGTCGGCGCAACGGTTCTCCTCGAGCGTCGTGCAGAGCGGTGCGAGCCAATGCCCGTGCCACGAGATGTCCGCCCCCGCGCTCACCGACGAGGAAAGGCAATTCCAGGAGATCCCTCGCGACCTCTTCGACGTTGTCGGTCGGAAAGACGGCGCGCAGCTCGCCGATCGCAACTTCTTTCAGCGCGGCACACACCGCGAGGAGGCATTGCCTGTTCGGCGGCAGCGAATCGATGACCTCACGGAAGAGGTAGTCGCGTAGGTCGTCGAACGGCAGCGCGTCGAGATCGGCGACAAATCGCTCATTCTCGAGAGTACGCACGTACCGCAGGAGGACCAGTGCGGCGACCGGCCACCCAGCGGTAACGCGCGCTATCGTCTCGAGATCCTCGGGGGAGAGGGCCGTCCCAGCGAACACTTGCGCCATCTCCTGCGCATCGAAGCGCAAGTCGTGGGCTCCGAAGCGCAAGATGTCCTGCGGTTGGAACCAGCGCGATAGCCGTAGGGCCGGCATCGTACGTGTCGCGACGAAGACTGTTCTTCCCGGCGGTATGCTACGCAGCAGTTCTTCGACGAGTGCTCGCGCCGCCGGCTCCTCGAGCCGATCCAACTCATCCAAAAAGACCGCGTCGAGAACATCCGCGCAGATCCATCGCTCCAGAACGGCGTTCTGCAACGCGTCTGCGGAGGTGTCGTCGTCATAGCCGATGCCCAACGTATCGGCCAGCGAACATACGATCGCACGATGGGATGCACCGCGACATACGATGGCGAGGTGCTTGGGGATCTCGCGCAGCCACATGCGGGCCAGCGTCGTTTTGCCGAAGCCGGCGGCAGCTTGCAACCATAGCACGCGGGGTTCCGCTGCTGCGTAGCGCCGCCGGAGGCGTAATCGGTCGATCTGGTCCACCCCACACCTCGTGACCGCGATGCGGTTACCGACCCCGTTACGGGCTCGTCACCCCGCTTATGGCCTACTGAAGGCCATGGAGTTTCGTCCCGTCGTCAACACTCCTCCCGCATCGCCATCTTTACATTTGCATTACCAACCGATCGTCGCGGCAGTCGACGGGCGCCTCGTCGCTGCGGAAGCGTTGCTCCGCGCTTCTCCGGGCGACCGGGTTGCGCCCCACGCGTACTTGAGTGCCCTTGAGGAAGACGGCGGTATCGTCGCTGTCGGCAATCTCCTCCTGGAACGGGCTCTCGCAACCCTCGCATCCTGGCCGGACGCCGAGGATATAGGAGTCGCTATTAACGTCTCCATTCGCCAGTTCGAGTCACCGGAATGGCCGGCACGCGTCATGGCAGCGCTCGCTCGCTCTTCGACACGCCCTTCTCGCCTCTGCCTGGAGCTCACCGAGACCGCGTTGATGCGCGCTCCCGCGATGCTCGCTCGGAGCACCGAGCTGCTGCGTCTCCACGGCGTCACGATGGCAATCGACGATTTCGGTACCGCATACGCCTCGATGGAGATGCTCAAACTGGTGGCGCCGGAGCTCATCAAGATCGACCGCTCCTTCATTGCGGCTCTGCCGGGTTACCACCGGGATCGCGCGGTGGTGCGATCGATTATCCATCTCGCTCATGAACTGGGGATCCGCGTCATCGCGGAAGGCATCGAACGGTCCGATCAGTGGGTCTGCCTCGTCGAGATGGGGTGCGATCTGGGTCAGGGCTTCCTCTTCGGGCGGCCTTGTGACGAGCGTAGCTTTCGAAAGAGCTTCCTCGCGGGCAGGGGTGGAGCCCACTCCTCGGTGTTACCGTGACGGTTACCGGTGTGCCACTCTCCACCCCTACCATCGGCGGCGGAAGGCCCGCCGCACGGGCACCGGGAGGTACGTGTATGACCACATCCGCCGCAGCCGTCGCTTCGGCTGCCGAGAATCTCCATCATGAATTCCTCAGTTTCAGACTCGGCGACGAAGAGTACGGGATCGACATTCTCAAGGTCCAAGAGATTCGCGGCTACGACACCGTAACGCGACTCGCCAATACGCCCGATTTCATCAAAGGCGTCATCGATTTGCGCGGCACGATCGTTCCGATCATCGACATGCGCGTAAAGTTCAAACTTCCTCGGGCGGAGTACGATCAGTTCACGGTCGTCATCATCCTCAACGTTGCGTCCCGAACCATCGGTATGGTCGTCGACGGCGTTTCCGACGTCATCACGTTGGGAGCCAACGACATTCGCGCCATTCCGGAGCTCGGCTCCGCAATCGACACGCGATATCTTTACGGCGTAGGAACGCTCGGCGAACGGATGATTCTCCTTCTCGATATCGAGCGCCTCATGACCAGCGGGGAGATGGCCCTACTATCAGATGCCGCATCTTTCGATTCTACCGATGTACGAGGGGAGCATCATGATCAATAACATCAAGATCGGACCACGGCTTGCGCTCGCATTCGGTTCGACGATCTTTCTCCTTCTATTCGTCTGCATCATCGCGATTACGCGTATGAGCGCCATTCAAAACAATTTCGACTATTCACAAAGCCACAACATCCCTATCTATGAACTGTCCACGCACTTACGACGCGAGCAGTACCTCGCCCTGATTGCGGCTCGACGCGTCGAGGAATCGCCGGCCCAACGCCTTGCTCGGTACTCGCAAGCCGACGACGACTTCCAAACGACTCTTTCTTCAATGCAAAAGCAGCACCTCGATTCCGCCGAATCAGCTTTGCTCCAGCGTATCGCAGCGATTCACTCCGAACTACAAGGCCTATTGCACGATGCCTTGACCAGAAGCACTAATGATCCTCGTTACGCGCAAGATTTACGCAACAGCGACGGCTTGATCGCACAAGTGGATTCGACACTCAACCAGCTCGTCGCTCATGAGAAGTCCGTCATTGCCGAAGCGTTCGCACAGTCGTCGGTACTTTATCATGGGGCTTTCGTCACCATGATCGCGATCGCGATCGTGTCGATACTCCTCAGCCTCATCCTCGCGACGCTCATCACGAAGAGCATCCTTCGCCCCATGAACCAGGCGGTGAGAGTCGCTGATGCAATCGCTTCAGGTGACCTGACCACCGACATTCGCCACGAGGGCCGCGATGAGACGTCGAAGCTGCTTCAGGCCATGGACACGATGCAGCAGAAACTTCGACGGCTGGTCGACCAGCTTCGCGAGATCGTCGGTCACGCAAATGCCGGGAATTTCGATGTCGCAATGGACGCCAAGGGCATGGCGGGCTTCCAACTCGAGCTTGCGTCCGGCATCAACGAGCTCATGCAGACGGTCAACCGTGGACTCAATGAGGTCGTGCGGGTTTTGGCGGCACTCGCCAAGGGAGATCTGACCGAGAAGATCACTTCCGACTACCAGGGTCTCTTCAAGAAGCTGCGCGATGACGCCAACCTTACCGTCGAAAGCCTCACCTCCCTCATCCTTCAAATACGGCAGGCGGTGGAGACGGTCAACACCGCGGCTCGGGAAATCGCCGCGGGTAACGCCAATCTCTCGCAACGTACCGAAGAGCAGGCCTCTAGTCTCGAAGAGACGGCGTCTTCGATGGAAGAGCTGACGTCGACCGTCAAGCAAAATACCGATAACGCCCGACAAGCCAACGAGCTCGCGGTCAGCGCTAGCGACATCGCCTCCAAAGGAGGGGAGGTTGTCGACGAGGTCGTGCGTACGATGGCCTCTATCAACGAGAGTGCGCGGCGCATCGTGGATATCATCACCGTCATCGACGGCATTGCGTTCCAGACCAACATCCTCGCCCTCAACGCTGCGGTCGAGGCGGCGCGTGCTGGCGAGCAAGGACGCGGCTTTGCCGTCGTGGCGGGCGAGGTGCGCAATCTCGCTCAGCGTTCTGCGGAAGCCGCCAAGGAGATCAAAGGGCTCATCGGCAACTCCGTGGAGAAGGTCGATGCCGGCACGAAACTCGTCGATCAGGCAGGTAAGACGATGACGGAGGTCGTCGATGCGGTACGCCGCGTCACCGACATCATGGCCGAGATTGCATCCGCGTCCCGCGAGCAGCTGACCGGCATCGAACAAGTCAACCTCGCCGTCACGCAGATGGATCAGGTTACGCAGCAGAACGCCGCGCTGGTGGAAGAGGCCGCAGCCGCTGCAGCGTCACTCGAAGAGCAAGCGCAGAATCTCGTCGGAGCCATCTCGGTTTTCCGTCTCGACGGTCAGCTCGGAACGACCATTCCTCCGGCGCGCAAACCGGCACCCGTCAAGGCCGCGCAGGCGACCAACGGCCACGGCAAGCGAGCCGGGTCGGACGGTCGACACGCCAAGGCGGCCGGTAGCGCACCTGCCGCACTTCGGACGATCGTTGCCGATGACGGCGACAACGAGGAGGAATGGCAAAGCTTCTGACTTCGGCGGATCGCTCCTACGAATATGCGTACACGGAGCACGACTTTCAGCGAGCGCGAGCGCTCTTGATCCGCCATGCCAGGCTTCGCCTCTCCGATGCAAAGCGAGAGCTGGTGTACAACCGGCTCTCGCGGCGCGTCCGCGCAACCGGTGCCGCATCGCTGCGAGAGTACCTCGACCTGGTCGAGAACGATCCTCGCGAAGCGGAGGAGTTCGTCAATGCTCTCACCACGAACCTCACGGCCTTCTTTCGCGAGCCGCATCACTTCGACGTACTCGCTCGTGCAGCGGCAACTCACGCAGCGAGCGGACGAGCCTTCTCCGTTTGGTGCGCCGCATGTTCCAGTGGCGAAGAAGCATACTCGATCGCTATGACGCTGGCGGATGCGATAGGGCTCGACCCGCGACGCATCACCATCCTGGCGAGCGATATCGACACCACCATGCTGAAGCGCGCCGCTCGCGGCATCTACGATCTGGAACGCATACGCCCCATTCCGCCTGCAATTCGCGTGCGATACCTCCAGCGAGGAACCGGCAGGATGAACGGGCTCGTCCGTATCTGCGAACCCATCCGTTCGTTGATTACTTTCGCTCGTATCAATCTACTCGAAGACGAATGGCCGTTCACAGAGCCGTTCGACGCCGTCTTTGCGCGCAACGTCCTGATCTACTTCGAGCGCTCCGCACAGCTGGCGGTACTGCAGCGGTTTCGCAAGTGCATTAGGCCGGACGGGCTCCTCTTTACCGGCCACTCCGAGAGCCTCTTCTATGCAATGCACCTTTTCACGCCCGCCGGTCGGACGGTCTATCGTCCGATCCCGGCGGAGGCGGTACCGTGCCCATGAATTCCGGCGCATCCTCGACCACCTACTATGATTGGCGGCTTCGGAAACGGGCCGTGAAACTACTACCCGGAGAGTGGCATGTAGCCACCGATGACGTGGTCATCGTGACGGTCCTCGGATCATGTGTCGCAGCCTGCATCCGCGATCGTCGAACCGGCTGTGGCGGAATGAATCACTTCATGTTGCCCGGAACCGGAGACGGGAGCGTCCCCGTCTCCTACGCGGCGCGATACGGCGTCCATGCGATGGAGGTCATCATCAATGCTCTGATCCGCAACGGCAGTCGGCGGGAGGATCTAGAAGCCAAGGTCTTCGGAGGCGCCGCCGTCCTCGCCGGCATGGACTCACAGCCGGTCGGCCGCCGCAACGCGGAATTCGTATTGAAGTATCTCTACCGCGAGCGCATTCTCGTCGCTGCACAAGATCTATTGGGCGAGCGACCGCGCAAGGTTTATTTTTTCCCTCGGACAGGTGACGTGCGGGTTCGATACTTGCGTGAACTGAAGAATGATACCATCCTTCGCCGTGACCTTGAATACCGCCGCACGCTGGCGAGTACCCGGCTCACGGGAGGCGCGGAGCTTTTTCTTTCATGATCCGCGTCGGCATCGTCGACGATTCAGCGCTCATCCGCAGGCTGATTGCAGAGATCGTCGAGAGCGAGCCCGATATGAGCGTCGCGGGCACGGCCCGTGACTCCTACGCTGCGCGAGAGCTGATCGTTCGGACGCGTCCCGATGTGCTGACCTTGGATATCGAGATGCCGCACATGGATGGCCTGGCATTCCTGGAACGCCTCATGCGCGCCCATCCGTTACCGGTCGTCATGGTCTCTTCGCTGACGACGGAACGTGCGGATGCAACGCTACGGGCCCTCGAGCTGGGAGCGGTGGACGTCGTCGCCAAACCGACCGTCGGAATCGAAGATGGGATGTTGCAACTGGCGCAGACGCTTGTGGCCAAGATTCGGTGCGCCGCCACGGCTCGCATCCGCTCCTTTCCGTCTACGCCCCACCGGCGCTCGGCTCCGGTCGGCATCGGACGCAAGGACGGCGTCGTCGCCATCGGTGCTTCGACCGGCGGAACGGAGGCGATCGCCGAGCTATTGGCGGAACTGCCGCACGACATGCCGCCCATCGTCGTCGCCCAACACATGCCGGCCGTCTTCACCGAAAGTTACGCACAGCGCCTCGACGGTCTCTGCGTTCTGAGCGTCCATGAAGCGGCCGACGGCGAGCCGTTGCTCCCGGGTCACGCCTACATTGCGCCCGGAGGCAAGCATCTGACGGTTCGGCGCTTCGGCTCCGGATTTCAGGCGCGCGTAGGCGATGGCGATCCGGTGAACCGACAGCGGCCGTCGGTCGATGTGCTCTTCGAATCGGTGGCACGCGCGGCGGGACCGAACGCGGTGGGCGTCATTCTCACCGGAATGGGACGCGACGGAGCAGCGGGCCTGCGGATGATGCGCGAGTGTGGTGCATTGACGATCGCCCAGGACGAGGAGACGTCCGTCGTCTACGGCATGCCGAAGGCTGCGGTCGAGGCGGGTGGCACCGACCTCGTGTTGCCGCTTCCGCGCATCGCCGCGACGCTGGTCAACGCATGTCGGCGGTTTCCCGTCCGCCGAAACGACCGGCGATGATTCCGGCAATGTCGACGATGAGCACGACGTTGCCGTTCCCCATGATCGTGGCTCCCGCAAATCCCTCGACGCGCCGGAAATTGGATTCCAACGATTTGACCACGATCTGATGCTCGCCCTCCAACTCGTCGACCAGTAGCGCGACGCGATGCCCGTCGCTTTCCACGATCACCGCTATCGCCTGTGGTAATGGCGGTGTAGGATCGACGACGTATTCGCGCAGATCGATGACCGGGAGGACGCTATCGCGATACGCAATGATCGATGCATCACCCGCAACGGTAATCAACGCGCGACGATCGAGAGCAAGCGATTCGACGATGAAGCGAAGGGGTATGACGAAGAGTTCGCCGCCCACGCGCACCGTGAGGCCATCGAGGATCGCGAGGGTCAGCGGAAGCCCGATCTGTACGGTGGTCCCTTCACCCGGCTTGCTCCGGACGGTTACGTTGCCGCCGAGACGAACGATGTTTTGCTTGACGACATCCATCCCGACGCCGCGGCCGGACACACCGGTGACCTCCCCCGCGGTAGAAAAGCCCGGAACAAAGATTACCTGCCAGACATCCTCGTCCGAGGCCTCGGGATCAATGCCGAGGCCGAGCTCCGTGGCTTTGGCGAGAATCCTGGCGCGGTCGAGTCCTCGGCCGTCGTCGGAAACGTCGATATAGACACGGCCCCCCTGCTGGTAGGACCTGATCATCACCGTCCCCGCAGCACTCTTCCCTACCCGCACTCGATCAGCGGGCGGCTCGATGCCGTGATCGATCGCGTTACGAACCAGATGGATCAGAGGATCTACCAGCATCTCGAGTAGTCCCCGATCCAGCTCGGTTTCTCCGCCTCGCACCTCCAGTCGCACCTCCTTTCCCAACACCCGGGAGAGTTCGTGAACCATTCGTGGAAAGCGTGCGAGTATTCCCGCGATCGGCAACATCCGCACCGACATGACGGCCTCACGTAAATCACGCGTGTGCCGTCGCAATTGATCGACCGCTCCATGAAGGTGCGAGAACGTGACCGCATCGAGATCCCGTACGATTTCGTCGAGCGCGCTTTGCGCGATCAGCATCTCGCCGACGAGATCCACGAGTGCATCGACCTTTTCCACCCGCACACGGATCGTCGCATCCGTCTCCTCCGCCTTTTCGGTAGCGATACGGATTCGCTTGCGGGCAGGCGTGGGTTCGTCGAAAAAACCGTACGTCACGCCTTCGCCTGCCGCAACCGGATGAATCTCCACGTCGCTACCGTCTGCGGCGACGAGTGCGATCATCTTCCGCAAATCATCTATGGATCGGTTGCTTCGTACTTCGTACCCCCAGTAGTCGCCGTCGTCGTCCTCGCGGCGGACCTCCTCACCGACGGCGGACAACGCTGCTTCCAAAGCCCCCCGCATGTCGGTCGCGGCCTGCTCCTCGGTAACCGACGGTTGGAAGCGGATACGATAGAGCCGGCCGGGGTTGTTCGGCGCGTCGTCCTTGCGCCCGCACGTCTCCAACCGCGCGCGCAGATCTTCGTATCGCTCCATCTCCGGCTGATCGCCTTGCCGGTAGGCGGCCAGGATCTGCCCCAAGGCGTCTCTTGCTTCCAGAACGAGCGAGACGACCTCCTCATCGAGGACTGCTCGCCGCCGGCGAACGGCATCCAGAAGGCCCTCGAACCCGTGAGTGAATTCGGCCATCTCGCGAAAACCAAACGTTGCAGCAGCACCTTTAATCGAATGAGCGGCACGAAAGAGAGCATCCAGCATCTCGACATCGTCCGGGTCTTCTCGTGCCGCCAAGACGAAACGCTCGACGGCCTCGATATGCTCGGCGACCTCGGCGAGGAAATCGTCGTGAAACCGACTTACGTCTATCGGCATCGCGGGAAGGACGTCAGCCGATGAGACGAGCAATGATGCTCAACAGCGTGTCGGGGTCGAACGGTTTGACCATCCAGCCGCTCGCACGCACCATGCGCCCGCGCTGCTTCATCTCCTCGCTCGCTTCGGTCGTCAACACGATGATGGGGACCTTCTCGTACTGCGGCAACGAGCGCAATCTCTTGATGAGCGTGAACCCGTCCATCTTCGGCATGTTCTGATCGGTCAACACCAAGTCGAAGGCAGTGAGGCTGGCTTTCTGCAGCGCATCTTCACCGTCTTCGGCTTCGGCGACGCGAAATCCGGCGCTGCTCACCGTAAAAGACACCATCTGCCGGATGGAGGGAGAATCATCGACGGTCAAGATGGTTTTCATGGCTTCCTCCGTTGGTCCAACCGAAACTCAGAATACCTCGACATCACCGGGGCGCAACGACTGCTGCGTGACGGGAGAAGAGAAAATCGGAGCTTCCCGCGACGCACCGGCAACTACCGCGACATCTTCGTCCGCAAGCCGCCCCAAACGTATTCGAACTTGCTCGATGACCTGGCGACTGATGTCGTGAAATTGGAGGTTCATGACGGCCGCCTTGACGTCTTCGCGAACCGCCGCAGTAATCCGCGCCATCTCCGCAACCGCCTCTTCGACCGACCGGGTGAGGGCGGCGGTATCGTTTTGGATCACTTCCCATCGCCGGTGCGCCTCTGCGGCGAAGCGTGCTTCGCTGGTATCAAACGACTGCAACTCCGCGTGCATCGCAGAGAGAACGGATGACAACTCTTGCATCCGACGGAGCACATCGTTCGAAAAGCTCGTTGCACGCTCGGATAACTTCCGCACTTCCGCCGCGACGACGGCGAACCCGCGTCCGGCCTCTCCCGCTCGTGCAGCTTCGATCGTCGCGTTGAGCGCAAGCATGGACGTCTGATCGGCAATCGTCTCCATCTCGCGAAAGACGTCGAGTACGTCGCGCATTTGCATTTCGATGCGTTCGATCGCAGCCACTGACGCGCGTGCCAGCGAAGACGCCTCGTCGGTCTGCGTCACGAGCATCGAGATCAGCGACGAGAACGCCTCCCTGGCTCGCTCCAGGAACGCCGTCAGCGCCATGGCATCGGTTCCATCCGCTGCCACCAACGTGGTACCCACCGTGTGCTGCGCACGGGTCCGTTCTTCGAGCGAGAGAAACGTTTCGAGAAGCTTTTCCGCCGCTTCGTTGATGATCTTCAGAACGCGCGCGAGCTCCTCGTCGAGCGCCTGCACGCGCGTGCGCACCTGCGCCCGACGTTCTCGCTCGCGTTCGAGCTCACTCGAGCGCACGCGGGCGAGTTCCGCCTCGGTTTGATCCAGCGCTGCACGTATCTGGGCGATCTCGCGTTCCAGCCGGCGCACCAGGAGGCGATCTGATGCATCGCAGATGTACAGGATATCGCCGTTCGCACCGGGGACGACTGCATAGAGGGTTCCCTCCCCGCCGATTTCTCCGCGGCGCTCCTCTCGTATGCGCACCAGCCAACGTGGATCGTGTTCGATCCCGGCCAGCACGGCGCGAGCAGCCTCATTGAGCGCCGAGTGACCGGCGCCGGTGAGTCTCACGATCCCCACCGGCGCATGCTCAATCACCAGCGCGAGCTCGCGTAGCTTGGTCACCGCCGCAGCGTGCTGCTGCTCGGCTGCATCCAGCGCAGCCGCGAGCCGCCGCACCCGCCGCCCGAGGAGTGCGGCAAGCCACCCCGCACCCGCGGCCAGAAACGCGATCAGCACCGCGACCATGCGCCGAGCGTACCCAAGCGAGGTGACGCGCCGGTAACGGATCCGGTAACACGCCCGCTCACGACGAGGAAGAGCCTCCGTTTCGGTGAAGGCGGAGGCCATGTCTGCGCCGATCGCGACGCTCGAACGCCTGGAGCTGCCGCTCGTTCATCCCTTCACAATCGCGCGCGGCGAGGAGCGTACGGCGCGTTCGATCCTCCTGCGCCTGCGGGACCCGAGCGGCGTGGAGGGCGTCGGCGAAACCGCACCCAGTATGCGGTACGGAGAGTCCTGCGAAAGCGTCGAGGCGTATCTTCGCGCGCATCCGCCGGCGATCGCCGATCCGTTCCTCCTGGAGACCGTCTTGGACGCCGCGATCCCGCCGGCTGCCCGTTGCGCGCTCGACATCGCCCTGCACGATCTGATCGCCAAGCGGCTTGGCATCCCCCTCTACGCCTGGCTCGGATTGGACCCCGATCGCACGCCGGTCACCTCGTTCACGATCGGGATCGCCTCCCGCGAGGAGACGCTGGCGAAGGTCGCGGCCGTCGGCGACCATCCGATCCTGAAGGTGAAGCTGGGCATCGGCAGCGACGACGAGCAGATCGAGACCGTCGCCGCGATCCGCGGGCGCTATCGCGGAACGATCCGCATCGATGCGAACGAAGGCTGGACGCCGCTCCAGGCGGTGCGCATCCTACGCGCATTGGAACCGTACGACATCGAATTTTGCGAGCAACCGATTCCGGCCGGCAACCCGGGGGCACTCCGCTATCTCCGCGAACACACGCGTATTCCGCTCGTCGCCGACGAAGATGCACGTGAGGCGAGCAATCTGCGGGCATTGATCGGCTGCGTCGACGGCGTGAACGTCAAGCTGGTGAAGTGCGGCGGTATCCGCGCGGCGCATGCGATGATCCGCGCGGCCCGCGCCCTCGGCTTCAAAGTCATGCTGGGCTGCATGGTGGAGAGCGCGATCGCGACGACGGCGGCAGCGCATCTCTCTCCCCTGGCGGATTGGGCCGATCTCGACGGCCCCTTCCTCACCGCGCGCGATCCGTTTGCGGGCGTCACCTACGATCGCGGCAAGCTCGTGCTGCCGCGCGAACCCGGACTCGGCGTGCGCGAACGCATCGCCGCGTGATGCGCCGCTATTTGATTCTCGCGCCGCACGCCTTCGCGAGCGAATCGGCGAAGACGGCGCACGGCGTCCTGCGGTACGGGAACGAGCCGGTGGTCGCGGTGATCGATCCCGACCATGCAGGCAAACGCGTCTGCGATGTGATCGCAACCCTTCGCAGCGAGGCACCGATCATCGCATCGGTCGCCGACGGTCTCCGGTATGACCCTACCGCGCTTCTGATCGGTACCGCCCCGAAAGGCGGGGCCCTGCCTTCCGCATGGCGTGCGGAGGTGTGCGCGGCGCTTCGAGCAGGGCTGGAGATCGTCAGCGGCCTGCACGAGATCCTCGGCGACGATCCCGAGTTCGCGGAGCTCGCGCGCACCTACGGAACGCGCATTCACGACGTGCGCGTCCCGCCTACCGACATTCCGCTCTTCTCCGGATCGGCCTATGACGTCGCGCCTCCGGTACTGCTCACCGTCGGCAACGATTGCGCCGTGGGCAAGATGACCGTCGCGCTAGAACTCGTAGCAGCGGCACGGCGCACCGGAACGCAGGCGACCTTCGTTCCGACGGGACAGACGGGAATCCTCGTCGCCGGGTGGGGGATCGCGATCGATCGCGTCGTCGCGGACTTCGCCACCGGTGCGGCCGAACGGCTCGTGCTCGGAGCGGCTGCACGCAATCCGGATCTCATCGTCGTCGAAGGTCAGGGCGGCATCAACCATCCCGCCTACGCGCAGGTGACGCTGGCACTGCTCTTCGGTTGCGCGCCCGACGCATTGCTTCTGGTCTGCGACGTCGCGCGGAGGTCCATCGAGTCGTACGGTACGCCGCTGCTCGACGAATCGTCGCTGATCCGCACCTACGAATCCCTCTGCGCGACGGTGAAGCCGGCGCCCGTGGTCGCCGTCGCGCTCAACACGCGCGGGCTCGATGACGCCTGCGCGCGAGCCGCCGTCGAACGCACCCGTAGGGAGACCGGCCTACCGGCCGACGACGTCGTGCGCTTCGGCGCCGATGCGCTCTGGGCGGCGATCGCTCCGCGCATCCGCAAGCGCGCGCCGCTCGGCCGGCGAACCGTCTCGGCAAGATGAACGCGCGCCTGGTGTGCGCGCTCGCGTGGTGCGCGATGCTCGTGCTCGGTAGCGGCTGCGCGCGCGAGCGGGGATTCGAACGCATCGGCGGTCGAAATGCATGGACGATCCCCGGCGTCGTGCGGCTCGGAGAGCCGGATGAGCCGGATACCTTGAACCCGCTCTTCGCACACACCGCGGCCGCCGATCAGACGGCGGCGTTGCTCTACTCGTATCTCCTGCGGTACGACGCGAACGGAAATCTCATCCCGGATCTCGCGACCGCCGTGCCCTCCGTTCGCGACGGCGGCATCTCCGCCGACGGCCGTACCTATACGCTGCACCTCCGTCATGATGCGCGCTGGGCCGACGGCACTCCCGTCACCGCGAACGATTGGCTCTTCACCTATCATGCGGTCATGGATCCGCAGAGTGCGGTCGGTTCGCGAGAAGGATGGGACGACATCGCCTGGGCGCGCGCGCCGGACCCCTATACGCTCGTCATCCGGCTGAAGCGGCCGAACGCGGCTTTCTTGGGAATCCTGGCGATGGGCGGGAACGCCTATCCGCCGCTACCGGCGCATCTGCTCGCCCACGTTCGCGACCTGCGGCATGCCGCGTTCAACGACGATCCGCTCTCCGACGGTCCCTTCGAGCTTCGCGCGTGGCGTCACGGCTCGTCGTTGACCTTCGTCCCCAATCCGTTCTACTTCCGCGGCAAGCCGCCGCTGCGCGAGATCCGGTGGGTGGTCATTCCGGATACGGCGTCGTTACTGAATGCGCTGCGCGCGCACGAGATCGACGTCGACGGCGACATCGCACCGGCCACGATCATGTCGCTCCGTGCGATTCGGGGCATTCGCGTAGTCCATCGTATCGTGGCCAACGAGCGGATCCTCGGCTTCGATTGTGCGCGACCGCCGCTGAACGACGTACGCCTCCGACTCGCGATCACGGAGGGAATCGACTGGGCGCGCCTGCTGCACGTCGTGTACGACGATCGCGAGCTCCCGGCCACGAGCGATATCTACCCGCTCTCGTGGGCGGCACCGCATGTCCCGCCCTACCCCTACGATCCGCAGCACGCGCGGGCACTCTTGGATGCCGCGGGATGGCACCTCGTCAGCGACGGCTTCCGATCCAAAGCGGGCAGGCCGCTCCGGCTCACGTTGATCAGCGCGACGGACGTCCCCGACGACGAGCGCGCCGAGGTGCAGATCCAAGCGATGCTGCGGCGCATCGGTATCCGAATCGAGATCCGCAACTACCCGGCGAATCTGCTCTTCGCCCAAAACGGGCCGATCTACACCGGCCGATACGACCTCGAGTGGAGCGTGAATACGCAAGCTCCCGATCCCGACAACTCGGGGAGTTGGGTGAGCGCGTTCATCCCGCCGAACGGCGCGAATACGGCATGGCTCCGCGATGCGGAGGTGGATCGGCTCGCCGAGGCGGCGCTCGCGACCGCCGATCGCCGCCGCCGTGCCGCGCTCTACCGGCAGGAAGAGTTGCGCCTCCATGCACTCGTTCCGACCGTCTTCGTCTACTGGGAAGACAAGTACGAAGCGATCAATCGCGATCTGCACGGCTTCCGGCCAGCCGCCTATCTCACCGATACGTGGAATGCGTGGGAATGGCGCATCTGAGCGACGAGACGACGCGATGCCGTTTGCGTACCTGATCGACGTGCGCGAGCACGCGCGGCTGACCTTCCCGCCTGCGCGGGCGTGCGTCCCGAGTTGGAATACGTACGCCGAAGAGGGGACGCTCTCGCTGCGCGTGCTCCGCGGCGGCGAAGCCTGCACGCCGTGGTTGCCCTTCGCCCGTTGGTCGCCGCACGAGCGCCGGTCGCTCTCGCCGCGCTGGGACGATCTTCGCGTGGAGACCGACGTCATCCGTGGCGAGGATCCGTTCGACGGCATCGAGCTGCACGCGGCCGGCGTCGAGTTTTCGTTGCTCGCCGCGGCGACGCCGTGGGAGACCCGACCGTCGCTACCGTATCTCGGCCCGGCGCGCATCCTCGACGTACCGCAACGCTCGCAATACGTGCGGGACGACGAGCGCGGCTGGTGCAGCGCAGCCTCGCTCTCCATGCTGCATGCGTACTGGAAGGTGGATGCGAGCGTGGAAGAGGTCGCGGCGGGTGTCTATGATGCGGCCTATCGAGGCACCGGGAACTGGTCGTTCAACGTCGCGTTCAGCGGCGCACGAGGCCTACGCGCCGCCGTCGCCTTCCTCCGCAATCTCGATCACGCGCAGCGTTTGATCGAACGCTCGATACCGCTCGCGCTCTCGTACGATTGGGAAGAGGGAGAGCTTCCCGGCGCGCCGCTACCTCGCAGCGACGGCCATCTCGCGGTGTTGTGCGGATTCACGGCGAACGGCGACTGCGCCGTCAACGATCCGGCCGCACCCGCGATCCGCTGCGTCTATCCACGCGCCGCATTGGAGCGCGTATGGCTGCGGCACGGCGGAATCGTCTATGCGACGGCACCGGCCGGGGTACCGCTCTTGGAGGTGCTCGCCGAGCCATGACGCAGCCGCGCGAACGCCTCACGCCCGTCGAGGCGATCGGCGACGTGCCGCTCCACGTCGTGCTGGTCGAGCCCGAGATCCCTCCGAACACCGGGAACGTCGCGCGCCTCTGCGCCGCGACGGGATGCGCGCTGCATCTCGTCGAGCCGTTGGGGTTCTCGATCGACGATCGCGAACTCAAGCGCGCCGGGCTCGATTACTGGAACCACCTCCGGATCGTGGTGCATCCCTCGCTCGACGATTTTCTCGCCGCGACCGCGCACCTGCGCCGCTGGTTCGTGACGACGCGTTCCGCACGACGCCACACCGATGCGCAGTACCGCTACGGCGACATGCTCGTCTTCGGCAAGGAGACGCGCGGCCTCCCGCAGGCACTCCTCGATCGCTTTGCCGATGCGACGCTGCGCATCCCGATGCACGAAGGTCGCGTGCGCAGCCTGAATCTCTCGACCGCCGCCGGTATCGTGACGTACGCCGCGCTCGAGCGCCTCGGCTTCCCGCAGATGCGTTAGGCTGCGCGGCGCGGAGCGCGCAACACGAGCGCGGACGCGAATGCCGCCGCGGCGAAGAGCGCGATCGCTTCGAAGATCGCCGGAAGCCCGTACCGATCGCCGACCGCCCCGAAGAACGGGACCGCGATACCGCCGATCGAGACAGCAAGGCCGAGCGTCACGCCCGAGGCCGTGCCGATGTGATTCGGAAGATACTCTTGACCGAGGACGACGACGACGCTCGCGGAGAGCCCGAGCGCGAAGCCGAAGCCCGCGGCCGCAAGCACGAGCCACGGATCTCCGCGCGACCCCAACGTCGCGAGCGCAAGCGCGCAGAGCGACGTCCCGGCGAGCGAGAGCGCGACGATGAGGCGGCGATCGAAACGATCCGCGAGGCGGCCGCCCGCGATCGTCCCGATCGCACCCGACGCAAGGAGTGCCGCCAGGATCACGCCGCCCTGCGCGGTCGCCAGACGATCAACGCGAATCGCGAAGAGCGGTACGTAGGTGACCGCGGCGAGAAACGTCGTCGAACGTAAGGCGACGGTGACGACCAAGCGCGCGAACGCGGCCCAGTCGTCGCGCTCTTCGTACGCATGCGCGTGCGTCGCGCGCTGCTCGCCCCGAGCGGCTTGCCGTCGCGCATGCTCGAAGCGCGGCAACTCGGCGGCGATCACAGCGGCGGCCAGTACGGCGGGAAGCACCAAGAAGGCCGTCCCGCGCAAGCCCGCACGCAGCAAGACCGGCGTGACGACGATCGGACCGAGCGCGAAACCGCAGTAGCCGCCGAGCGTGAACCACCCCATACCCGAGGCACGGCGCTCGCCGGAGAGGTAGGTGGTGAAGCGCGATCCTTCGGGATGGAAGGCGGCAATGCCGATACCCGCACAGAGTGCGGCGAACAACATCCAGCCGAACGACGGCAACCATCCGAGCGATGCCGTTCCCGCACCGCCGAGCACAAGCGCGATCGGAATCGTCCAGCCGAGCGAGCGGCGATCGGAGAGATGCCCGAACAGCGGCTGCACGACCGACGACGAGAGGTTCATCGCGAGCACCAGCGTGCCGGCCGCGGCGAGCGAGAGACCGTCGCGCACGATGAGGAACGGCAGGATCGCCGGGATCGCACTCTGATGCATGTCGTTGACGACATGCGCGATCGCGAGCATCCCGATGCCGCGTCGCTGCGCGCGTTCCAGCGCGCGTGAAGGAATCGCCGCCGCCGTCACGTTCTCCAGCAACCGATCTCGGTTGCCGCCGGTTGCATGCGGCACGACGACGGAACTCGCTCGACGGCGGCGAAGCGTTCGGCGTGTCGTCCTCCGCACAGCGCCGCCTCGCGGAGATCCGCTCGCGCATCATCGCCTGCGCGCGCTGCCCCGAACTGCGCGCGTATTGCGCGAGCATCGCGGCCGATCCGCCGCGAGCCCATCGCGGAGAGCGCTATTGGGCTCGACCGGTCCCCGCGCTCGGCGACCCGCATGCGCGCGTCGTGCTCGTCGGCCTGGCTCCCGGTGCGCACGGCAGCAATCGCACGGGACGCATGTTCACCGGCGACGCCTCGGGCGACTTTCTCTATCCGGCGCTCTACCGCGCGGGTTTCGCCTCACAGCCCCATGCAACGCATCGACGCGACGGCCTGCGCCTGCACGACTGCTTCATCACCGCCGCGCTCCGATGCGCACCGCCCGGCAACAAACCGACGCCCGCGCAGTTGCGTCGCTGTTTTCCTTACCTGCTCGAAGAGTTCGACGTGCTCACCGGCGTGCGCGTCCTCGTCGCCCTCGGGGCGATCGGATTCTCCGCTATCCTGCGCGTCTTGCGGGAGCGCGGTTTCGGTTTTCCGGCGCAGACGCCCAGGTTTGCGCATGGCGCGGAGTATCGTGCCGTCGCCGACGGCCGCACCGTGTACGTCGTGGCGTCGTACCATCCCAGTCGGCAGAACACGAATACGGGAAAGCTGACTGCGGCGATGCTCGACGCCGTGCTTCGGCGCGCGCGCGATCTGGCCGAATCGAAGTGAGCGTCGCTGCTCCCGACCGTCCACTCAGTGGAAGACGACGGTACGGCCGCACGAATCGACGGCCTTGTCCGGGATCATCATCCCTCCCGATCCCGGTTTGAACGAGACGATGCGCAGCGGAGGAGCGTCCACGCCTGCAGGTCCGTAGATGCGGTCGAGCGCGATGCGCGCGTCATTGACGAGCTCGGGGTTTTGCCGATCGGTGAGCACGATGTACTGCTGGACCGCACCGTTCTTGGCGAAGAGGACGCGAAACTTCACCCCGCCGTTCCCCTGGACGATCACCTCGCCGCACGACGGACCGCGTTGATACGCCGCACCCGGCGCCGCGCATGCGAGACCAGCCGAGACGCAGAGCGCCGCGATCGCCGCGATCCGCGCGTACGCGGTCACGGCCGTACGGCGACCTCGCCGCTCGGCGGGACGAGCGTCGCCAGGCGCAGATCCCGCAGCAGCTGCGCGGGAACCGGCGACGGGGCGTCCATCATGACGTCGCGCCCCACCTGATTCTTCGGGAAGGCGATGACCTCGCGAATATTTTCTTCGCCGCAGGCGAGCATGACGATGCGATCGATGCCGAGCGCCATACCACCGTGCGGCGGTGCTCCGTACGAGAGCGCTCGCAGAAAAAACCCGAACCGCTCCTCGATCTCTTCGTCGGAGAGCCCGAGCATCGCGAAGATGCGGCGTTGCAGCTCGGGAGTATGGATGCGGATCGAGCCGGAGCCGAGCTCGTACCCGTTCAGCACCATGTCGTAATGCTGCGCACGCATCTCCAACGGCGCGCGCTCGATGAGATCCCAGCTTCCCTCGGCCGGTGCCGTGAACGGGTGGTGCGCCGGAACCGGCGTTCCCGTCTCCTCGTCGATCTCGAGATACGGGAAGTCCGTCACCCAGCAGAACGCGAAGCGGCCGCGCGGCCGCAAGCCGCAGCGATCGCCGATCTCGACCCGCATCTTCCCCGCGACGAGACGCGCCGCGGAGAGCGACGCATCCGCGAAGAGCAGGATCGCATCTCCCGGTTCTCCGGCGACGGACCGAAGCAACGCATCGGCCAGATCGCCGGTGATGAAGCGTTGTGCCGGCGACTTGATGCCGTCGGCGGCGTACGCGACCCAGACCATACCGGGAGCACCGTGCGCTTTCGCACGCTCCACCAGCGCATCGAACTCGCGCCGCGACAGCGCGGCTCCGCCGGGATACCGCAGCGCGACGATCCCTCCGCCCGCAGCCAGTACCGATGCGAAGACGGAGAACGCGGTTCCCGCGAAGAGCTCACCGACCGACGCGAGCTCGAGACCGAAGCGCAGATCGGGTTTGTCGGTTCCGTAGCGCGCGAGCGCATCGTCGTACGCGAGCCTCGGAAACGAAGCGAGTTCGACACCGAGCACCTGCTTCCACACGTAGCGCATGCACGACTCCATCACGTCGAGCACGTCCTCCTGCGAGCAGAACGAGAGCTCGACGTCGAGTTGCGTGAATTCCGGCTGGCGATCGGCTCGGAGATCTTCGTCGCGCATGCAGCGCGCGATCTGCATGTACTTGCCGATGCCGCCAATCATGCAGATCTGCTTGAGGAGTTGCGGCGATTGCGGCAGCGCGTAGAAGCAGCCCGGATGGAGCCTGCTCGGCACTAGATAGTCACGCGCTCCTTCCGGCGTACTCTTGATGAGCATCGGCGTCTCGACTTCGATGAACCCGCGCTCGTCGAAGAAATCCCGCATCGCCTTCACGATGCGATGGCGCATGCGAAGATTGCGTTGCATCCGCGGCCGGCGTAGATCGAGATAGCGATACTCCAAGCGAAGGTGTTCGTCCACCTCGTCGTCGGTGTTGATCGGAAACGGCGGCGTGATCGCTCGTGAGACGACTGCGAGATCGTCGGCTTCGACCTCGACGTCACCGGTCGCGAGTTTCGGATTCTCCGTCCCGGCCGGGCGCCGGCGAACACGCCCGCGGATCCGGACGACATCCTCGTGCCGCAGGTGCTCGGCTTGGGCAAAGCACTCGTGCCGAGGATCGAAGACGACCTGGGTGAGACCCTCGTGGTCCCGCAGGTCCACGAAGATCAGGCCACCGTGATCGCGGCGGCGATTGACCCAGCCCCAGAGTTCGACCGTCGCGCCCGCATCCCCGGAGCGCAACGACCCGCACGATCGCTTCGATGGTCCCTCGGCCGTCATTGCGGCGATCCTTTCACGACCTCGCGCAGCGCTTCCTTGACGCCGCTCACGTAATGATATTGTAAGACGATTGCCCGAGCCGCCGCCGAGTGCGACGCACGCTCGTCGAGCCGCCGCAGCAGCGCAGGCATGCGCTCAAGCACGCCGTGCAACCACAACGAGAGCGGCGTCATCCCGAGATTGACCATCACCGAGAGCGACGGGTGCTTGCGATAGAATCGCACGGTGGACCGCCCGGCCAGGCGCATCTTCTCTTTTTGGTCCTCATGCGGAACGTCTTGGCAGTGATAGCTCACCGCACGCGGTTCGTAGAGAATGGTCACGCCGCTCTTGCGCAAGCGGTAGCCGAGCTCCAAATCCTCGTGTCCGTAGCCAGTGAACGACTCGTCGAAGCTGCCGACGCGCCGCACGTGCTCGCGGCGCACGGACGCGTTCCCGGTCAGAAAGTAGAGCCAACTCAAGCTCTTGCGACTCGGCGGATGCAGCGACCCTCGCGCTTCCGGATGATCGCGCTTGTAGCGGTAGTCGTCGAGATCGCGGACCTGCACTTCCCATCCGACGACGGCGACGTCGTCGCGGCGCCGGTGGTGTTCGAGGTGGCGTTCGAGGAGATCGGGCGATGCGATGATATCCGCGTCGTTGAAGAGGACGACCTCACCGCGCGCCGCGGCGATGCCGGCATTGCGCGCCGCCGCGCGCCCGGAATAGTCGCCGGGTAGGTGCCGTACGTTGGGGTGCTCGCGCGCGACGCGCGCCAGGTACTCCGCGGTTCCGTCGTTCGATCGCGAGTCGCAGACGAGAATCTCGTAGCGCTGCGGCGGAAGCGTCTGCGCGAGCAGCGACGGAATCACGTGAACCAGCGTCTCCACGCGATTGTAGGTCGGAACGACGACCGAGACATCGAGCGTCTCTGCGTCACCGATCGGTGCGCCGGCGTTCACGAGGCGGCGATCTCTCCTTTCGATAACGAGGCGACGGCCGTGACGATCTCCCGCCGAAACCGCGCCAGCGACGCCTCGTCGTCTCCGGCCGGCTTGCGCAACGAGACCGACGGCACGCGATACGGGGCCCACTCCTGCGAGCTCAAGCGGAAGTAGCGATGTTCGAACGCGACGACCACCGGCCTGCCGACGGCGCTGGCGACATGCGTCGCGCCGGTATCGACGGTGACCACGCAGGCGGCACGCTCGAAGACCGCCGCCCACGGATGGAACGGGAGGCCGCGCAGGACCACATCTGCGACACCCGCCTGCGCCACCGCCTGCCCGAACTCCTCGCACTCGGGTGCGACCGTCACCACGAGCGGATACTCGAGTGCGCGTAACTCGCGCAGGAGCGCGAGCGTGCTCGCAGGGGTGCTTCCGTCGCGCAACCAACGCGCGCCGAGATGGAAGACGATCGGGCGCTCCGGAAGCCGAGCGGCGACGGCGCGATCGTCGTCGCGGAGATCCAAGCGCAGTCGCGGGATCCGCGCGGTCGCCCCCGCCAGCGCGACCAGATCGAGCAGCTGCTCCACCTCGTGCCGCACGACGAGATGCGGATCGCGCTCGCAAAGGACGGGATCGGCTTCCGAGATCATCAGGCGGTGCACGAGGAACGGAGCGCAGAGGCGAACCAACCAGCGGCGGCGGTAGGTCGAGCCGACGCGCAACCGCGCGCGAGACGCAGCGATCAACCGCACGTCCGCCCAGAGCGGCGCCAGCGCGATCGCCAGATCGTAGCCGCGCAAGGTGCGCCCGAACGCGACCAGCGAGGCTCCCGGCGGAATCGAGAGCACCTCGTCCACGTCGTCATTGCGCTCCATGACGACGCGGTTGTACGTGCTGGTGACCATCGTGATCCGCGCGTCGGGAAACGAGGCGCGTACCGATGCGATCGCCGGCGTCGAGAGGATGAGATCGCCGATGCGATCAGTGCGCGTGAGGAGGATCCGCACGTCACCTCGCCGCGTGCAATGCACGCTCGAGCTCGTCGTAGTAGGCCAGCGCGCGCAGCGTCCGGGCGGCGCGAAGCGCCGCGCCGCGGAGTTCCGTCTCGGGGGCGAGTCGTGCGAGGAGCTCCTGCGCCCGCCGCTGCGCGCCGCTCGCACGAAGCAGCGCATGCGCGATGCGCTGCGCCTTCGTGACGCCGGTCGCGAGGTGCGCTCGCCACCCGGGATGTTTGCGCACCAGTCGCACCGCCGTCCGAGCCTGCGCCCGTGCCTGACGCACCATACGCTCGACGTCCCCGACCCGCAGCGGCGGTTTATAGTGATAGACGAGCGCCGCCGGATGCAAGATCGCGGGTACGCCGCGCGCGCGCAGGCGCAATCCGACGTCGATGTCTTCCCAGCCGTACTCGGTGAATGACTCGTCGAAACCGCCGATCGCGCGAATCGTCGCCAGGGGAGCAGAGACGTTCGTCGTCCAGAAACGATTGCCGCTGTAGTGACGCAGCGACCAGACCGGCGGCGGCAGGTCATCGAGGCCGGCGACCTCGATCGCGCCGCCGCGCACGACGGCGTGCGGCATACGTTCCGCAGCGCGCAGGTGCTCCGCGACGAAGTTCGGGAGCGGCAGGACGTCGTCGTCGATGAAGATGATGCGCTCGCCTCGGGCGCGCGCGATTCCCGCGTTGCGGGCCTTGGCCAGCCCGGCATTCGCCTGAGAGACCACCGTGAACGCACAGGTCGCACGCGCGTGCGCGCGGGCGATCACGGCGGGTGTCTCGTCGGAAGAGCCGTCGTCCACGAGCACGACCTCATAGGCATCGCCGGAGATCGTCTGCTCGAAGCAGGCGTCGAGGACGCGCTCGAGCACGCGCGCCCGATTGTAGGTGCAGAGCTGGATGGTCGCTTCGATGGCCGCCGTCACGGCCTAACCTCCGCGGCGACCGCGCAGAGCGCGCGCACCGCCGAGCGAACGCGTTCGACGTCCAGGTGCGCGATGCACGCGTAGTCGCGACACCGTTCTTTGGTATCGCCGGGACGGCAGGGATACGACGCGCGTACCACCGCGGTGCGTGGACCGAGCGGCGCCCACCGATCGGGAACGTCGGACTGAAAGGGGAAGATGCCGACCGTCGGCGTACCGACCGCCGCCGCGACGTGCATCGTTCCGGTCGTGATACCCACGAAGCACCGCGCATCGCGCACGAACGCCCCGAAGGCACCGATCTCCAACTCGCCCGCAACGGAGATCGCGCCTGCCGCACCGGAGATCGCACCGACGATGGCGGCATCCTCGCCCGTTCCACTCACCACGACGGGAAGTCCCCAATCGGTTGCCAACGCGCGGACGAGCGCGATCCAGCCTTCGACGGGCCAGATCCCGCGACGGGGCGCAATCGCGTTCGTCGGATGCACGACCACGAATCCCCCGGCCTCCAACCCGTGGCGTTCGCGCACGGCACGTGCCGCGGCTTCGTCCGCGGCGGTCGGCTCGAAGCGCGGCGTCGTATCGCGGGTATCGCACCCGAGTGCGCGCGCGTAGTCGAGGAGGATCTGCGTCCAGTGCGTGGTCACGTCGCCGTCCTCGCTGCGCACGCGCACGCGGTGCGTGAACCGCCACGAGTAGAGGCGGCGCGCTTGGCCGACTCGGATCGGAATCTCCGCCGCGTGGATCGCGCGCGCGACCCGCGCGGTCGCCCACGTCACCACCGCCGCGGCGTACGTGCGCTCGCGAAGGCGAGCCGCAAGAACGTGCGGAGGCTCCCCTTCATCCGCGACGACGTCGTCGAGATCGGGAACGCGCGTGAGCGCAGCGCGGTGGTGCGGCAACGTCAGCGCATCGACGCGACGAAAGCGGCCCCGCAACGCGCGTGCGACGACGCTCGCCAGCAGCGAATCGCCGATGCCGCCGCCCGCACAGCACAGCAAGGCGCGCTCGTCAGCGCCGCTCATGCTCGAGTACCGTGGCGAGCTCGCGCGTATAGAGCCCGTCGAGGAACTGCGCGCGGGCCAGCGCACGTACGGGAGGCGGAACCTCGGGCGACGCCGCGATGCCGGCCAGCAAGGCCAGCGACTTCTCGCCGTACAGGTAGCGCCCGCGCAGCACGTTCACCGGATGCGCACCCGTCGCCAGGCGCGTGCGCACGCCGGGTGCCGCACGCAAAAAGCGTGCCGCCATGCGCGCCTTCTCGACCGCTTTGCGAGCCTCCACTTCGAGCGTCGCGTCTTCCGGCGGCTTGATGTGCCAGAGATAGGCGTCCCACGCGAAGCGCCGGCGCATCCCGTGCGCGCGCAAACGCAAGCCGAGCTCCGTATCTTCCCATCCGTAGAGATCGAAGCGTTCGTCGAAGCCGCCGACCGCCTCGAGCGCATGCCGCGGCACCGACGCGTTGCAGGTACAGAGGAAGGCCCTCGACCAGTGCAGCGGTGTGGGCGCGGGCCGATGCTCGTACGACGGAACGTTGACGATCGGGCCGCCGACGACCAGATTCGATCGGTCGTGCGCCGCCTCGTGCGCCGCCAGAAAGTGATCCGGCAGCGCGACGTCGTCGTCCGTGAAGACCACGATGTATCCCTCGGCCGCACGAATCCCGCGGTTGCGAGCTTTGGCACGGTTGGGCTCGGGCTCGTACAGGTAGCGGATCGGATACGCGTGATACTCGCGTGCCGACTCGACGACGGCACGCGTGTCGTCTTCGGATGCGTTGTCCACGATCACCGCTTCGAACGGAGGCGCCTTCCGCTGCGCGGCGAGGTCGCGCAAGAGGTGCTCGACGTAACGGGCGCGGTTGCGCGTGGCGACGACGACGGAGAGACGCATCAACCGGCCAGTTCGACGAGCGCGTCCGCCATCCGCGCGGCCGCGCCGACGTCGCCCGCATAGAGAGCAGCCAGGCGCCGTGCGCTCTCCTGCAACCACGCCCGATCGTCGTAGCGTTCGAGCGCGACGCGAGCGATGCGCCCCGGCGTCAGCGTGCCGTGCACCTCGCAGACGAGCGCCTCTCCCGCATCGCTGTTGGGCTGCGTGTGGAAGCGATGGCGCCGCGCGTAGGCGAGGACCGCCGCGCGTTTGAGCGGCACACCGACGAGCGGAATGCGGTCGAGATAGGTGAGCGGACCGTTGATCGTCACCATCTCCGGCGCATTATACGGTGAGATCGCGACGACCGGCCTCCCGAGCGCCGCGAGTTCGACGACCTTCGTTCCCGGAATCGTGAGCACGAGACGCGCGCGCATCGCCGCGGCCATTGCATTGCGCACGACGGGAAGGCGAACGCTGCCGGTGGTGTCGGTCAGCCAGGCGCCGTTCTCCGTGGCTTCGAAGCGCCCGGGTTGCGCGAAGACGCGCGGGTCGCCGCCGCGCTTGATCGCCGCGCGAAGGTCGGCATCCGGCGTGAAGGGGCTGATCGCGAAGGCCACGCGCAGGTCGGGGCGTTCGCGCACCATGCGCAATGCCGCGGTGAAGAAGAGCGGAACCAGGTGCTCGATCTCGTAGGGCCGCGAGCCGGGCATGATGAGGATTCCGTCGTCGGGAGCTCCCGCTTCGGGCGTCTGGGCGGCATCGAACAGTGCGCCATCCACCGCGAGATTCCCGACGATGCGCACGCGATCGGGCGGCATACCCCAACCGATGAGCTCGCGTGCATTGCGCTCGTCCACCGCGAACGCGAGGGCGAATCGCCGGCTGTACGCAGGCCGCGAGAATTTATACGTCGCCGCACGACCGCCGAAGCGGCGGTGCAGGCGGGCGGCATGCATCAAATCACCGCCCAGATACTGCACGAGATCCGCGGATCGCGGTACGGCGGCCGGTCCGCGGCCGATGGCGGTCGCGAGGTAGTCACGCGGCTCGTACACCGTTGCGCGCGGGAACGCCGCCCGTGCGTACGCGGCTTCGCGCCCCGTCGCATAATCGTCGGGAACGAGGAACAGGTGGACGTCCAGCGCGGGGTCGCGTTCTTGCAGGGCGCGCACCAGCGGCCGCACCCAGCCGGCCAACTCACCCGGTCCGTTCGCCGTCAGGACGAGGCGCATGGTGCGGCGGTCACGATTGCGTATAGCGGCAGATGATGCGCGCGATCAGGTCGGTCGTACTCCGACCGGCCGCATGCGGCGCGAGGCGAATCTCGCCGCCGTACGAGAGGACGACCGCGCGTTCGGGAAGATCGTCCAGCCGATACTGCGCGCTCTTCACATGGATGTCCGGTCGCACGAGATCCAAGAGCACCTCAGGCGTGCGCTCCGAAAACCCCACGACCGCATCGACGCTCCGCAACGCGCGCAGCAGTCGCGCGCGATCCTCGAACGGCACGATCGGGCGCCGCTCTCCTTTGAGCGCACGCACCGATGCGTCCTCGTTGAGACCCACCAACAGCGCATCGCCCTGCGCACGCGCCCACGCGAGATACTCGACGTGCCCGGCGTGCAGTACGTCGAAGACGCCGTTGGTGAAGACGACGCGCTTCCCTTCGGCGCGCAACTGCTCGCGCCATGCGCGCGCCGCCTCGCGGTCGAGCAGCAGGCCGAAGAACGCACTCGTCTCGCCGAAGTCGCTCATCGCGATGCGCGCGCGTGATCGTGTTCGATCAACGCCAGAATCTCGTCCGCGCCCGCGGTCGCCGTTCCGAGCTTCTCCACCACGGCCCCGGCCGCAAAGTTCGCGATCTGCATCGCGGTCTCGATGGGAGCGCCCGCCGCGAGGCCGAGCGCCAAGACCGCGATCACCGTATCGCCGGCACCGCTCACGTCGTACACCGTTCGGGCGACCGACGGGATCGCCAGCCGTTCGCCTTCCCGGCCGAAGAGCGCCATGCCGTGTTCGCCGCGCGTGACCACGACGTAACGGCACTGCAGGCGATGCAGGAGCGCCGATCCGGCCTCTTCGAGCGTACCGTCACCGGTGATGCGGACGCCGCTCGCGACCGCCGCCTCGTGCGCATTGGGAGCGACGCACGTCACGCCTGCGAAGAGGTCGATGTTTTGCGGCTTGGGGTCGGCGAGCACCAAGGGCGCGCCCATCGCCGCTTCGACCAACTCGCGCGAGATCAATCCCTTCGCATAATCGCTGAAGATCACGGCATCGCTTTCGCGCGAGCGTTCGCGGATCACCGCGCAGAGGCGCGCGCGGTCGGCCTCGCAGAGCGGCGTGCGCGACTCCCAATCGGCGCGCACGACCTGCTGGTTGTGCGCGACGATGCGCGTCTTGCGCGTGGTGGGCCGATCGGCGACCGTGACGATACCGTCGTCGTCCACGCCCTCCGCCCGCAAGAGCGCGCGGATCTGCTCTCCGAACGCGTCGGCCCCGACCACGGCCACGAACGAGACCTGCGCGTCGAGGGCGCGGAGGTTGTTGGCGACGTTGCCCGCGCCGCCGAGCGTGAAGGAGTGGTCGGTGACCTCCACGACCGGAACGGGGGCTTCTGGCGAGATGCGCTCCACACGACCCCAAATCCACTCGTCGAGCATCGCATCGCCGACGACCAGGATGCGCCGGCCGCGCATGCGGTCCACGAGCGTGCGTGCATCGGGAGGAGCGATCGGAGCGGCCGCAGACATCTCAGTCTCCGAAGAGCATGCGCTGCTCGACCAGATCGCAGACGATGTGCGCCATCACTTGATGCACCTCTTGGACGATCGCCGCGTAGCCGTCGGGCCCCAGCAAGACGAGATCGGCAACCTCTGCGACGGCACCGCCCCCGTTGCCGGTAAAAGCGACGGTCACGGCGCCGCGCGCCTTCGCCGCCTGGAGTCCTCGGACCACGTTCGGCGAGTTACCGCTGGTCGTCAGCCCGATCACGACGTCGCCGGGTACGGCGAAAGCCTCGACCTGTCGCGCGAAGACGTACTCGTACCCGTAGTCGTTGCCGATCGCGGTGAGCGTGGAGGTATTCACCGAGAGCGCTTCGCTGGCGAGCGCCGGGCGTTCGCGCAGGAATCGCCCGGAGAGCTCCGCCGCCATGTGCTGTGCCTCCGCGGCGCTTCCGCCGTTCCCGAACCAGAGGACCTTCTTCCCCGACCGTAGCGCGCGCACGATCGCCTCGACGATCGCTTCCACTTGCGCGCGGTAGTGCGGTGCGTCGAAGATGCCGCGCCGATCGGCCAGCAACGCATCGAAGCCGCGCTTGCCCTTCACGTCGGCTGCGGTCTGCGAGCGATTCACGGCTCGATCCAAAACAACTCCTGCCCTTGCGTGACGAGCTCGCCGTTTTGCGGGATGATCCGCGTGACGATTCCCGCGTATTCGCTCTGGATCTCGTTGAAGAGTTTCATCGCCTCGAGGATGCACAAGACCTGCCCGACCTCGACGCGATCGCCGACGTTCACGAAGGGCTCGGCATCCGGGGAGGACGAGCGATAAAAGACGCCGGTGAGCGGAGCGAGCACGCGTTTGACGCCTGCGGGAGCCGTCGGTCCTTCGGCGATCGGGCCGTCGTGCGCCGGGCCGCTCGCCGCCGGTGCGGGCACGAAACCGCCGGGGAGGACCATCGCCGTGCCTTCGCGGCGCACTAGTTCGTAGACCGCATCGCCGATCTTCACCTTGATCGCGTCGAGGTCGTGCTCTTCCATCAGCGAGAGCAGCTCGCGCAAGGTCTGCAGCTCGTCCATCAGGCCGTGATCTCCGCCAGCATCGCCGCCACGTCTTTGCCGGAATCCAGCGGAAGCCTGCGCTCGGTCCGGTCTTCGAGGTCCCGCAGCACCAGCTCCCCGGCCTCGAGTTCGTCGTCGCCGAGGATCAGGGCGTGGCGGGCGCGATTACGGTCGGCAAGCTTGAAGTGCGCGAGGAGCTTGCGGTCGGCATAGTCCACGAAGACCGGTGCGTGCAGGCGACGCCGCAGCTCCGCGACGAGCGGCAACGCCGCGGAGCGCGCCCGCTCGCCGAGCGGAATCACCTGGATACCGCGGCGCCCAGCGCCGAGCGGTGCGTGTGCGTTCACGCTCTCCTGCGCCTCGAGCACCATCAGGAGGCGTTCGATGCCGAGCGCGAAGCCCACCGCGGGGGTCGGAGGCCCGCCGAGCTGCGCGACGAGATCGTCGTAGCGACCACCACCGCAGACCGCATTCTGTGCGCCGAGCGACCCTGCGGTGAACTCGAAGACGGTTCGCGTGTAGTAGTCGATCCCGCGCACGAGCAGCGGATCGAGCTCGTAGGCGACGCCGCTCGCCTCCAGGGCTGCGCGCACCTGCGTAACGTGCGCACGGCAAGACTCGCAAAGGAACGCGTCCTGGCGCGGCGCGGAGGCGATCAGCGCGCGGTCGGCAGGGTCCTTGCTGTCGAGGATGCGCAGCGGGTTGACCTCCAGGCGCCGGCGCGAATCATCGGAGAGACGCGCTGCGTTCGTGCGAAAGTGCGCGATCAACGCCTCGCGATAGCGTGGCCGGCACCGGGCGTCGCCGACGCTGTTGAGGCGCAACGTCACGTCGCGCACCCCCATCTCGCGCAGCAACGCGTCGGCCAGCGCGATGACCTCCGCATCGGCCTCCGGCTGCGCGTACCCGAAGCATTCGACGCCGAACTGATGCGCCTCGCGGAGGCGTCCCTTCTGCGGGCGCTCGTACCGGAAGATCGAGCCGATGTAGAAGAGTCGCTGCGGCCCGTGTGCGAGGAGGTTGTGCTCGAGCACCGCGCGGACGACGGGCGCCGTCCACTCCGGACGCAATGTGAGGCTGCGCCCGCCTCTGTCGGTGAAGGTGTACATCTCTTTCTGCACGATGTCGGTCGCTTCGCCGACTCCGCGTACGAACAGATCGGTGCTCTCGAACGTCGGCGTGCGGATCTCGCCGTACCCGAAGCGCGTCGCGAGCGCGCGCATGCGCTCCTCCAGCGCGCTCCAGCGCGCGGAGTGCGGGGGCAGGATGTCCTCGGTACCGCGCGGAGCGGCGATCTTCTGCGCTTTCGTCATGCGATGCGGAAACGAACCGCCGCTCCGGCGCACGAAGCGGCACCGGCGGGAAATGCCCAGGCGGCTGCGCAGTGCTTCGCAGCCGCCCGGGTGAACCCTTGCCCGAGCCCGTCAGTCGGTGATCGGCGACGAAAGGGTCGTGGTCGAGCCCGCGGTGACGGTGACGGTTCCCGGCACCGTCAGGCTGTTCCCGACGGAGGAGTCGTATCCGGACGCCGTCTGCTGGGTCCCCGCAGCGGTGGTGTAGACGTTCTGGACGACCAGCGTGTAGGTGCCGGCGGGAAGGGCGTTGATCGTGAACGCGCCGGTGGACGACGTGATCGCCGCGTTGACGACGGTGCCATTCTGCATCGCTTCGACCTCTGCACCCGAGACCGCAGCACCTGCCTGGTTCTGCACGGTTCCGGCGATCGCCCCCGCCATGCTCTGCGCGGTCGCGACGATCACGGGCTTCATCGTGAAGCTGCCGCTGCCAGTCTGGACGATCGATTGCCCCGCATTGAAATCCAACACGAAGCCGTAGCTTCCGCCGGACTGCGCCTGCAAGCCGACGTTGATCTTGACGCCCGCCGTACCTTGACCGTCGCCGTTGTCGGTGGAGGTCGTGCCATTGCCGAATTGCTGCGACGTGGCGCTGGGAACGAAGAAATGCAGCGGACCATCGAGCAGGCGCAGCCCGAGTTTGTTCGTGTAGAAGTCGAGCGACTCGGCCATGTCGTTCACGAAGATGGACGTGTGCAGGTATCGCGGCATGCGCGAGGCTTCGCCCGCCGTCCCTTGCGTTCCCCGGATGCGCAGCGCGCGGTCAATGCAAGAAGTAGCGGCGGTTAGAGAAGACCAGCGCGATGCCGGCGCTATCGGCGGCGGCCACGACCTCCGCGTCGCGGATCGAGCCGCCGGGTGCGATCACCGCCGCACAGCCGGCCGCGATCGCCGCTTCCAGACCGTCCGCGAACGGGAAGAACCCGTCGCTCGCGCAGGCAGCTCCACGCGCGTGCGCTCCGGCACGCCGCGCTGCGATCACGACCGCATCGACGCGATTGGTCTGGCCCGCGCAGATGCCGCGTGTCGTACCGCCCTTGGCGATCACGATGCCGTTGCTCTTCACGTGCCGGACGACGTCCCACGCGAACGCCAGGTCGTGCCACTCCTGCGGCGAGGGCGGGCGCGCGCTAACGACGCGCCAGCGCTCGGGTTCGGCGGCCGGATCGTCCTCTTCCGCCAACACGCCGCCGAGCGCACTGCGCACGCGCAGTTCGCGCGCCAGCTCGTCCGGAAGGGCTGGATCGAAGCGCATGATGCGCAGGTTTTTCTTCCGGCGTAGCAGCGTAAGCGCATCGTCGGTGAATGCGGGTGCGGCGACGATCTCCAAGAAGACCGGCGCGATCGCCTCGGCGGCCTCCGTGTCGAGCGGCGCATCGGTCGCGAGGATTCCGCCATAGGCGGAGAGCGCGTCGGCCTCGAGCGCGTCCCGCACCGCGAGCCCCACGCGCGACCGCTGCGCCACGCCGCAGGGAACCGTGTGCTTCACCACGACGGCGCGCACGAACCGCTCCCGTTCGGAGCCGAACTCGGCACCGAGCGGCGCACGCGAGAGTAGGCGTAACGTCGCATCGAGGTCGAGCAGGTTGTTGTACGAGAGCATCTTTCCGTGCAGTTGTTCGGGAATGCGCTCGGGGCGATCCAGGTAAAAGGCCGCGCGCGCATGCGGATTCGTGCCGTAGCGCAAGCGCTGCGCCATCGGTAAGGCAAGGACCAGCGCACCCGGAAAGGCGTCGGGCGAGGTCGTCCCACCTGCGGCGAGATAGTGCGAGATCGCGACGTCGTACGCCGCGGTGCGCTCGAACGCCGCCGCCGCCCACCGCCGCCGGAGATCCGGCGATATCGTTCCCTCCTCCAAGGCGTCCGCGAACTCGGCATAGTGTGCTGGATGCGAGAGGACGCTGACGTGCGCGAAATTCTTCGCCGCAGCGCGCAACAGCGCGACGCCACCTACGTCGATGCGCTCGATCGCCTCCGCGAGCGTCGTACCGTCGCGAGCGACGGTCTCTTCGAACGGATAGAGCGTCACCGCCACGACATCGATCTCCGGAATCGCATAGCGGTCGATCTGCTCGCGATGCTCCGCGTCCGCGCGATTGTAGAGAATCGCTCCAAAGATCTTCGGATGCAGCGTCTTCACTCGCCCCCCGAAGAGCGGCGGGAATCCGGTGATATCCTCGACGTCGTAGGCGGTGATGCCATGTGCCTCTAGAAAACCACGCGTCCCGCTCGTCGCGTAGATCCGATAGCCGTGCCGTTCGAGGCTGCGTGCGAGGTCGAGGGCGCCGTCAGTCTTCGAGAAGGAGAGCAGCGCCGCTCGTGCGCACGGTCGTTCAGACAAGGGCGGGCTCCGGTTCGCGCTCGGCGAGGGCGACGGAGACGACGGTGCTCACGCCGGGCTCGCGCATCGTAATGCCGTAGAGGCGATCGGCTAACTCCATCGTCTTCTTGTTGTGCGTGACGACGATCATCTGCGAGCGCGAGGAGAGGTCGCGGATCGCCGATGCGAGGTTCTCCACGTTACTATCGTCGAGCGCGGCATCGATCTCGTCGAGCAGATAGAACGGCGACGGCTTGACTTTGACCAGCGCGAAGATCAGGGAAGCGGCAACCATCGCGCGCTCGCCGCCGGAGAGCGCGGTTAACGCCATCTTCTTCTTCCCGGGCGGTTGCACGTCGATCTCGATGCCGGTCTCCGAGAGGTTCTCGGGGTCCGTCTGCCACATCCGCGCCCAGCCACCGGGGAACAGCTCGGCATACGTGCGTGCGAACTCTTCCGCGACCCGCTCGAAGGTCTCGTTGAATTGCTGCTGCGTCTGCTGTTCGATCTCTTTAATCGAGGCGAGCAGCGTCTCGCGCGCACGCGAGAGATCGTCGAGTTGCTCGCGCAGGAAACGCTCGCGTTCGGCGAGCTCTTCACGCTCGGCTTCGGCGTTGAGATTGACGTTCGCGGCGAGGCGCGAGAGCTCGTCCCGCAGGCGCGGCAGCTCCTCCAGTATCGCGTCGTCCGCCTCGCGATACCGCTCTTCCACGTCGCGCAACTCGGCGTCGGACGCGGGATTCTGAGCGAACTGCGCCACCAGCATCCCGAGCTCGGCCTCCAGCTCCGCCAACCGCGTGCGCACGCGCTCGCCGGCGGCGGAGGCTTCGCGCTCTTCCTGCTGGGCGGCGTGGAGCTCGGCCTCCGCCCGCGTGACCTCGTCCTGGAGCCGCTCGCGCTCGCGCCGTGCGGCATCCAACCGTGCATCGGCCTCCGCGGCACCGCGCCGAAGGCCCTCGACGCGTGCGTGCACCACGCGCGTCTGCTCCAAGAGATCGCCGATCTCCGCGAGCATCCGCTCGCGGGCAAGCCGCGCGCGCTCGTCGTCCTGATCGAGCATGGCCAATCGCGCACCGGCCGCGTCGCGTTCGGCGCTCAGGGCGGAGTAGCGCTCGCGAATCTGCGCCACCCGCTCGGCCACGGCGGCTTGCGCCGCTTCGGCGCGCGCGATCTCGTCGCGCGCGTGCGCGAGCGCCGCTTCCAATTGCGCGCGCTCTCCCGCATCGACCGCCGCGTCGTCCGCCTGCGCGAGCAGCTCCGCCTCCTTCTCTCGCGCCTCGCGCGCCTGCACCTCGACGCCCTCGAGGCGCGCACGCGCGTCGAGGGCCTCCGCATGCGCGCGTGCCGCCTCGTCGGCGGCGCGTTGCGCCTGCAGCCGCAGCTCCGCAGCCTCGACCTCCAAGCGCGCCTGCACCGCGCCGAGCTCCTCGCGCTCGCGCGCGATGCCGCCGGCACGTTCGCGTGCACGAGCGAGATCGGCCTCGAGCGCGGCCAGCCGGTGCGTGAGCTCCTCCACCTCGGCCTGCAGCGCGCGCGCCCGCGCGCGCCGCGAGAGGATCGAACGATCCCGTTTGAAGCGACCGCCGGTAATCGCACCGCCCCCGGCGATCTGCTCGCCCGCCAGCGTGACGATCGTGTCGCGCACGCCCAAGGTACGAACGAGACGAATACCGGTCTGCAGCGTATCGACGACGAGCACGCTTCCTACCAGGAAGCGCACGATGCTCTCGTAGGCCGGATCCGTCTGCACCAGCGTGTGCGCGTACCCGATCACGCCGGCCTCGCGCGCCAAGTCCTGTGAGAGCGTCTTTCCGTCGCGATCGGCCAGCGTGTCGAGCGGGAGGAACGTCGCCCGCCCCGCTTCGTGACGATCGAGGTACGCGATCGCGCGCTCGGCGTCTTCGGCGGTGCGGACCACCACGTTGGAGAGGCGCAAACCGAACGCGGTATCGAGCGCGCGCGCGTAGCGCTCTTCGACGGTGATCAGGTTGCTGACGATGCCTTCGATTCCGCCGAGTTCCCCGCGCCGGTGGGCCTCGATGACCGCGCGCGTGCCCGGTCCGTGTCCTTCGAGCGCGTTCTCCAGTTCTTCGATGGTATGGAGGCGCGCGCGCGCCGCTTCGAGCGCGCTATTCGCGTCGCGGACCGCGCGTTCGGAGCGCTCGACCTCCTCCTGCGCGGCGGTGAGATCTCCCTGGACGGCGGCGAGGCGGCGCTTGCCGTCCTCGAGGCGCGTCTCCAGTTCGCGCAGCGTGCGGCGGTGGTCGTTTTCGCGCGCACGCGCGGCGCCTTCCGCCAGATCCAGATCGCGTAACCGTTCGTGCAGTGCGTGCGCCTCGGCTTCCAGACGTTCGGCCTCCGCGCGCAGGCGCTCGCCCTGCGCGCGGCGTTCGGCCCGTTCGGCGGCGCTCGCCGCGGCTCGCGTCTCATACTCGCGCAAGCGCGTGAAGAGCGCATCCAACCCGGCGCGCGACTGCGCGAGCGCTCGCTGTGCGTGCAGCTCTTCGTCCTTTGCGTGATCGAGATCCTCACGCAGCGGTGCGATGCGCGCGTCGAGATCGGCGATCGCCGCCTGCAAGCGCTCCCGTTCGGCGGCGACGCGTTCCGCGTCGCGATCCGTGCGCGTACTCTGCGCTTCGAGCGTCTCGCGCCGCGCCTGTAGCCCCGTGAATTCCGCTTCGTGGCGAGCCAGATCCGCGCGAATCGCCTGTGCCTGTGCGCGCAGCTCTTCGACTTCCAGCTCGGCACGATACTGCCGGTTGCGTAACTCGGCCATGCGGGCCTGCGCACTCGCAAGCCGTGCCGCGGCCGCCGTCCGCATCGCCTCTTCGCGCTCGGCCTGCTCGCGCAAGAGGTCGCGCTCGGTGCGGCGTGCCGCGCTCGCACGAATGTACGAGAGCAATTCGAGGTCGCGCACCCGCGCGCCGACCTTCCGGTAGCGCTTCGCACGGCGAACCTGCGCATCCAACTCGGGAACGCGTCGCTCGAGCTCCGCGATCAGGTCGCTGATGCGAATCGCGTTGGCTTCGGTCTGTTCGAGGCGGCGCAGCGACTCGTGTTTGCGCGCCAGGAACTTTCCGATACCGGCCGTCTCCTCGAAGAGCGCACGGCGATCGGCCGGTTTACTGGCGAGGATCGCATCGATCTGGCCTTGTGAGACGATCGCATACGAGCCGGGGCCGAGGCCCGTGCCCATCAGGAGATCGAGGACATCCCGCAAGCGCACTTGGCTGCGGTTGATAAAGTACTCGCTCTCGCCGCTTCGATAGGCGCGACGCGTGATCTCGACTTCCGCGAAGGCGACCGGCAATCGCCCGTCTTGGTTGTCGAAGACGATGGAGACGTCGGCGAGTCCGAGCGGCTTGCGCTTCTCGTTGCCGGCGAAGATGACGTCCTCCGTCTTCCCCGAGCGCAAACTCTTGCTCGAGGTCTCGCCCAAAACCCAGCGGACCGCATCGACGAAATTGGATTTCCCCGAGCCGTTGGGGCCGACGATCGCGGTGATCCCGTCGCCGAACTCCAACGTCACCGGTTCCGCGAAGGTCTTGAATCCGAACGCTTTGATCTTCTTGAGTTTCACGATGCCTCTCGCCGGTCGTGGAGGTCACGGAGCGCGGCGGCCGCGGCGGCTTGCTGCGCGGCCTTTTTCGATGGACCGCTGCCGGTTCCCAACGTCCGTCCGCCGACGAGCACCTCCGAGATGAAGTCGGGCCGCTGCGCGGTACCGCGCTGGACGTCGCGATAGACCGGCGTGTCGCCGAAATGCTCTTGCGCGTAGTGCTGCAAGCGCGTCTTGGCATCGAGCATCGCGCCGTCGGAGAGATCGATCTCGGCGATGTGCTCGCGCACGACGAACCGCTGCGCCGCCGGTAAGCCGTACGCCAGGAAGAGCGCGGCCGTGAACGCCTCGAAGGCGCCCGCGAGGATCGAGACGTTGTGTGCGCCGCCGGCGTTGCGCATTCCCGTTCCGAGCAGGACGAGATCGGCGAAGCCGAGGCGTTCGGCGGTGCGGGCGAGGGCTTCGTCGTTGACGATACGGGCTTTCCGCACCGTGAGCGCACCTTCATCCGCATCGGGAAACGTCTCGTGCAGGTACGCGGCGGTGATGAACCCGAGCACCGCGTCGCCGAGGAACTCCAAGCGTTCGTTGGACGGAAGCCCGTGCTCGCGCGTGTAACTTTGATGGACGAACGCCCGCTCGACGGGTGCCGTCTCACCGGCGCGCTTGCCGGCGCGACGCAGCAGCGCTCGCACTCGGCGCCGCCAGGCTTCTCCGCTCATCTGCCGTTCCGCTCGTGCGACTCCGCCGATCAGCGAACTTTGCCGAAGACGAGCACGCTGTTGTGCCCGCCGAACCCGAACGAATTCGTGAACGCGACGTTCACCGGCGCTCGCCGCGCCACGTTGGGGACGTAATCGAGCGTGCATTCCGGATCGGGATATTCGTAGTTGATCGTCGGCGGCATGATGTCGCGCTCCACCGCGAGCACCGTGGCGACGCTCTCGAGCCCGCCCGCGGCTCCCAGCGCGTGGCCGTGCATAGACTTGGTCGAGCTGACGCCGATCTTGCGCGCATGCTCGCCGAACGCTTTTTCGATCGCCTTCGATTCGGCCGGATCGCCCACCGGCGTCGAGGTTCCGTGCGCGTTGATGTAATCCACGTCTTCGGGCCGAACGCGCGCACTCTCGAAGGCCCGCTGGAACGCCAACCCGACGCCGTTGCCTTCGGGATCGGGAGCGACTAGATCGTACGCGTCGGCCGACTGCCCGTAGCCCAGCATCTCCGCGTAGATCTTCGCTCCGCGCGCGCGTGCGTGCTCGTAGTCCTCGAGCACCAGGATGCCGGCGCCCTCGGCCAAGACGAACCCGTCGCGGTGCGCGTCGAAGGGGCGGCTCGCGCGCTGCGGATCGTCGTTGCGCGTCGAGAGCGCGCGCATCGCACAGAATCCGCCGACGGCGAGCGGCGAGATCGTCGCCTCCGCGCCGCCGGTGATCATCGCGAGCGCATCACCCGAGACGATCGCGTTGAAGGCCGTCACGATCGCATCGTTCGCGCTCGCGCACGCGCTCGCGGCGGAGAAGAGCGGCCCGCGAAAGCCGTAGGTCATCGAGAGGTGCGCGGGTGCCGCGTTCGCCATCAGCATCGGAATGAAGAAGGGGGACGTTCGCGACCACGTTCCGCTCGCATAGGCGCGATCGGCTTGCTGCCAGAACGTGATGATGCCGCCGATGCCCGTTCCGATGATCGCCCCGACGCGATCGCGGAACGACTGGTCGCGCGGTAACTGCGCGTCCTCGATCGCCTCGCGCGCCGCCACGAAGGCGAACTGCGAGAAGCGATCCATGCGCCGCGCCTCTTTCCGTCCGATCAGCGCCTCGGCGTCGAAGTCCTTCACTTCGGCGGCGATGCGCGTGCTGAAATCGGAGGCATCGAAGGCGGTGATCGGGCCCACGCCCGACTCGCCGGCGATCAGGCGGCGCCAGAACTCTTCCCTCGAATTTCCCAACGGCGTCACGGCGCCCAGGCCGGTGACGACGACCCGTCTCGTACTCAAAACTCCCCCAAGTTACGGCGAGCCGCCAGGCGACCCTCTTGCCCGGCCGACCGCGTTCGGGAACTCCGCCGGATGCGACCGCGTTGGAAGAGACGGAACGACCTCGGACTAGGAGAGAGCACCATGCGTAGACTGACCACCACCCTCGCGATCGCACTCCTGACGGCAGCAAGCCTCGGCCCGGCTTTGGCCCATCCGGGCGAAGGCTCGCACGGACCGCCCGAAGGGACGCCTCCCGGTAACCCGCACGCGTGCGTCAACCCCGCCGGCCATGAACGCGGCTGGTGCGCACACGAACGCGACGAGGCCCCGTCGCTCATCCGCGGGATCGTCACCGGTATGAACGGCAACCTCCTGACGCTGCTCCAGGGCACGCGCCCGATCACCGTCGACGTCCGCTCCCTGAAGGGCGGTATGCCGTCCGACCTCCGTCCCGGTCTCCCGCTGACCCTCCGCGGCTACTTCGATGCGGGCGGCGTCTTCCACGCGATCAGCATCCATTGAGGATCGCGTAAGGATCGCGTGGGGATCGCACACAACCGCACGTGACCCTTCGAACGGCCGTTGACGGTGTCGAGCCTGCAATGGTAGGATGACGCGGCCATGTTCCGCTTCGATCTCCAGCTCTTCGCCTCCAAGAAAGGCGCGGGCTCGACCCGCAACGGGCGCGACTCCAATGCGCAGCGCCTGGGCGTCAAGAAGTTCGGCGGCGAGCGCGTCCTCGCCGGCAACATCCTCGTCCGCCAGCGAGGGACGCGATTCTATCCCGGCCTGAACGTCGGCATGGGAAGGGATCACACGCTCTTCGCCCTCGTCGAGGGCACGGTGCGATTCTCCGATCGCCGGAATCGGACGTATATCGACGTCCTTCCGGCCGCCTGACGCCGCCCGGGCGTCGGCACCATCCTCGAGGGGGCCTGCGGGCCCCTTTCGCGTCATCGCAGAAACCGCTCGCGCGTGCAGTTCATTGACGAAGCCGTCATCGAGGTCGTCGCCGGAGATGGCGGCGACGGTGTCGTGGCATGGCGGCGCGAGAAGTACGTCCCCAAAGGCGGCCCCGCAGGCGGCGATGGCGGGCGGGGCGGGAGTCTCTATTTCGAAGCGACCCCGGAGCTCTCGACGCTCGTCGAGTTTCGCTACAAGCGCCGTTTCGTGGCGGAATCGGGTCGGCCTGGCGGTACCGCCAACAAGTCGGGACACTCCGGGAGCGATCTGGTCATCCCCGTCCCCGTGGGGACGCTGGTCTTCGTCACCCGCCCGGGACAGCCCGAACGGCTGCTCGCCGACCTGAGCGTCCCCGGGCAGCGCGTCCTGGTCGCGCGCGGCGGACGCGGCGGGCTCGGCAACCAGCACTTCGCGACCAGCGTTCGCCAAGCGCCCCGTTTCGCCGAGAAGGGCGAGCCGGGCGAGCGCTGCACGGTGCGGCTGGAGCTCAAGCTCCTCGCCGACTGCGGCATCGTCGGCCTGCCGAATGCCGGCAAATCGACGCTGCTCGCGGCCGTCTCCGCCGCGCGCCCGAAGATCGCGGACTACCCGTTCACCACGCTCGAACCGCAACTCGGGGTCGTGCGCGTCTCGGAGGACGAGTCGTTCGTTATGGTGGACCTCCCCGGCCTCATCGAAGGCGCCCATGAGGGCGCCGGGCTCGGCGACCGGTTCCTCCGCCATATCGAGCGCACGCGCGTCTTGGTTCACCTCCTCGACGGCACGCGCGGACCGGAGGAGATCCTCCGTGACGAGGCCGTCATCGCAGCGGAGCTGCGTGCGTGGAATCCCGCCTTGGCAGAGCGCCCGCGTCTGACGGTCATCACGAAACTCGACGTACCGCAGGCACGTGCCGCCTTCGATGCGATGCGCCGGAAGCGGCCGGAGGTCATGGGGATCAGCGCCGCGACGGGGGAGGGAGTGCGCGAGCTGATCTATGCCGTCCATCGCGCGCTCCGCGACGCCCCGGTGCCGCGGTTCGAGCCTCCCCCCGCGCATATCGCCCTCGTCCCTCGCGATGCCTTCCATATCGAGCGGACCGCCGACGGCGTCTTCGTCGTCCGCGGGGAGCGCATCGAACGCCTCGCGGCGATGACCGACTTCGACTCCGACGAGGCGCTGGCGCGATTCGAGCGGGCACTCGCGCGCATGGGCGTCGAGAAGAAGTTACGCGAAGCGGGTGCGGTCGAAGGAGATACCGTGCGTATCGGCGATCACGAGTTTACCTACTCATGAAGCTCGGCGTCTTCGGCGGGACGTTCGATCCTATCCACAACACGCATCTGTTCGTGGCGGAATCCGCACGCCTGTTGGAAGGCCTTGATCGCGTCCTCTTCGTTCCGACCGACCGGCAGCACTACCGCGATCGCGCACTCGCCCCCGCCGACCATCGCTGCGCGATGATCGCGGCCGCCATCGCCGACAACCCGCACTTCGCGCTCGACCGCACGGACCTGCGCGAGGATGCGACCGGATATACCGCCGACCTGCTGCCGCGCCTGCGCGAGCGCTACCCCGGTGCGCGACTCACCTTCATCATCGGCGCCGACTCGCTTGTCGCGACGACGTGGGTCCGTTTCGACGAGGTCTTGGAAGCCCTCGAACGCTTCGTGATCGCTCCGCGCGCGGGCGTTCGTGCCGACGCACTCCAACGCGCGCTGGAGGCCGTTCCCTCGCGCCTGCGCGACCGCATCGGCACGCTGCATCTGCCCGAACTTCCGGAGTCCAGCACGCTCGTGCGCACGTTGCTCGCGCAAGGACGCAGCATCCGCTATCTGGTGCCGGATGCGGTCTGGCGGTACATTCGCGATCATCGTCTCTACGTTCCCGATGCGGCCTGATACCAGTGCGCTGCTCACGGTGGCTCTCGCCGCGGCGCTCGGCCTCTCCGCCGGATGCGCGCGCCCGGCCGCCGACGACGGCGCGGTCTGCCGGGCGTATCGCGAAGGGCGTTCGGGCGTCGAGGTCACCGCATCGGGGACCGTGCGCCGCGTGCTCGGTCTGCGCAGCGGACCGCACGGCACACACGAAGGCTTTCTGCTGCGACTGGATCACGACTGTGCGCTCACCGTGCGCGTCGAGAGCAACGTCGGGTTTACCGGTACGATTCCGCTTCGGCGCGGCGATCCCGTGATCGTGCGCGGCGAGTTCGACGACGACGGCGGCGACGCGGTGATCCATTGGACGCACCGTTCGTTCGGGCGCCATCCCTCCGGCTACGTCATCGTGCGCGGGCGGCTCTACGAATGACGCCGCTTGCGCGCATCGTCTTGGCCAGCGCCTCGCCGCGGCGGTTGGAGCTGCTGCGTTCCCTCGGCATCGAGGTGATCGTCGCCCCTGCGCCGTTTGCGGAAGACGACGACGCCGACCTGGCGCCGATCGAGATGGCGCGCCGCCATGCGCGAGGGAAGATGGCGGCCGTCGTGCGGTCTTTTCCCGACGAGGTCGTCGTCACCGCCGATACCGTCGTGGACCTCGACGGCCGCGCCTTCAACAAGCCGCGCGACGCGACCGATGCGGTGCGGATGTTGCGCGCGCTCTCGGGGCGCACGCATCGCGTCCACACCGCATTCGTCCTCGCCGCCGAGGGGCGCATCGTCGCCGACGACTGCGAGACGACTGCGGTGCGTTTCCACACCCTCGACGACGACGAGATCGCCGCCTATGTCGCTACCGGCGAACCGATGGACAAAGCCGGGGCCTACGGCATCCAGGGACGCGGCGCGCTCCTCGTCGAGCGCATCGAGGGCGATTTCTATACGGTGATGGGCTTCCCGCTCGCACGGTTTGCGCGTGCGTTGCGGCATGCCGGTTATACGCTTCCCGAAGCACGGAGCGGCGCGGCATGACCACGCGCGAGGAACGGCGATTGATCGCGTTGATCGCGGTGATCATCGCCGCCGCAGCGGTCGCGCTCTGGCAAATCACCGCGGCCCGTGCGGGCGGCCAGACACCGATCGCCCAGGGGATCGCCGCCGTCGCGGGTGCAGTCGAGATCGCAGTCGGATCGCTCGACGACGACGTCCGCTCGTGGTCCTCGTTCGTCGCCGCGATTCCGTCGCTGGAACGCGAGAACGCCTCCTTGCGCGCGCGCAACGACGCCCTCCTTGCCGAAAACGCGCGCCTTCGAGAAGAGCTCGCCACGTTGCGTGCGCGTGCGGGGATCGCTCCCGTTCTTCGCGCGCATGCTCACGCGGTCGAGGCACGCGTGATCGCCTACGATCCCGAGAACATGCTGCGGAGCGTGACGATCGATCGCGGGAGTTCCGCCGGGATCCGCCTCTACGACGGCGTCCTCGCTCCCGCCGGCGTCGTCGGCCGTGTCGTCGCGGTGACGCCGTTGACGGCGACCGTCCAGTTGATCACCGACTACGAGAGCCGGATCCCCGCGATCGTGCGGCGCGGCCATTGGTGGGGCATCGCTGGGGGAAATCTCACGAGCGTCCGCATGCAGTACGTCTCCCTCAACGCACCGTTGCATGTGGGAGAGACGGTCATCACCGGCGCGGGCCGCTCGTTCGACGAAGGGGAGCCGATCGGCGAGATCGTCGCGATCGAGCGCAACGACGCCGGCCTCTATCAGACGGCGATCGTCCGTCCCTTCGTTCACCTCGACGCGCTCGACCGCGTCGTCGTGACGAGGCCCTGAGCCGATGATCGCCGTCTCTCGCGGCCCCTCGTGGGCGCGTGCGGCGATCTGGCTCGCCGCTGCGCTGCTGCTCCAAGTCACCGGCCTGGTCGCCCCGCGCTGGCATCAGGCGGTACCGAGTGCGGTCCTCATCGCCGTCCTGTGGTTTGCGGTCCGCAGCGATCCGCGCCGCGCCGGCCTCTACGGTTTGATCGCCGGCCTCTGTGAAGATGCGATCGCTGGCACCACCGGCGGCGCGTGGACGCTCAGTACGACCGTCGTCGCGGTGCTCGCCAGCAGGGCCTCCGCCGTGTTCTTCGCCGACTCGATCCCGCTGATCGCCGTACTGGCGTTCATCGCCACGCTCGTTCGCGATGCGCTCTTCTGGAGCGTGATGGCGCTCGAAGGGTATCCGGCCGGTCTGGGTACCCTGCACGCGCACGCGGCGGTGCGCCAAGGCGTGCTGAACGCCGTCGTTGCAGCCGCACTCGTCGCGATCGTCCGGCGCATCTCGGCCGGACGGATGCGATGAATCCGCGCTCAATGCGCCGCTCTCAGGGCTGGCGCCGTTCGCCGTATCGGCTCGCGGCATTTGCCGCCGCGACCGCGATGGTCTTCGTCGTGCTGATCGCGCGATTGGTCCAGGTGCAGCTCGTCCACGGTGCCGAGTATCGCGCCGCCGCGCTCGCCAATCAGGTGCGGCTCATTCCCGTGGCCGCGCCGCGCGGGATTATCTACGATCGCCACGGCCGCGTTCTGGTGCGTAACAAACCGTCGTTCACCGTCGCTGCGATCCCGTCCGAACTCCACGACACCGGCGCGGAGTTCGTTCGCCTCGGCCGGGCGATCGGGATCGCACCGGCGCTCTTGGTGCACCGGCTCTTCCACCACCGCGGACTCGACTACGCCGATCTCGCGCAGCTCATCGACAACGAACCGTACGGGCCGGTCATCCTCGCAGGTGATCTCTCCGTCGCGCAGGTCGCGCGCCTCTCCGAGGTGCTCGATCAACTTCCCGGCATCGACCTCGAGGTGCAGCCGATTCGCGCCTACCCGTACGGTACGCTCGGCTCGCATCTCTTCGGCTACGTCGGTGCGATCACCGAACGCGAGTACCACCGCCTCGAACGGTTCGGCTATTCTCCCAACGATGTCGTCGGAAAGGACGGCTTGGAGGCGGAGTACGATCGCTATCTTCGCGGAACGCCCGGCGGCAAGCGTATCGTCGTCGATGCGGCGGGACGGGCGATTCCGGGCATCGTCCTGCCGCCCAAACCGGCGATCCCCGGCGACGGCCTCGTGCTCACCATCGATTGGCGCCTCCAAACGATCGCCGAAGACGCGCTCGCCGCGGAGCTCCGCCGGCAGGACCGCGCGACGGGGCGACACTTGGGTGGTGCCGTCGTCATCGAGAATCCCTGGAATGGTGCCGTCCTCGCGCTCGTCAGCCAGCCGAACTTCGATCCCAATGCCTTCGCGACCGGAATCAGCGCGCGCTTGTACGACTCGTATCTGAACGATCCCGCGCACCCGCTCTTCGACCGCGCGATCGACGCCGCGACGCCGACGGGATCCACCTTCAAACTCGTGACGGGAACCGCAGCGATCAGCGAGGGCATCATCACGCCGAACGAGCGCATTTACGACAAGGGTGCCTGGAATTGTTTCGGTCGCGTCTTCCGTGACCTCGTCTCCGGCGGGCTCGGATGGACGACGTTCCCGGAGGCGCTCGCCGCGTCGGAAGACGGTTACTTCTACCACATCTCCGCGTTACTGGGGAACGAACGCCTGCGCAAATGGGCGCTGCTCTTCGGGTTGGGAAGTCCGTCGGGGATCGATCTTCCCGGCGAGTTCGGCGGCCTGTGGCCGACGAACGCCTGGATGGAGCGCGTCGCCGGCGTTCCGCTCGAGCCCGCCGACGTCTGCAGTCTCGGCATCGGGCAAGGCGCGATGGAGGCCACGCCCGTGCAGATGGCCGACGTCGTCTCCGTCGTCGTCAACGGCGGGACGTTGTACCGGCCGCAGATCGTCCGCGAGATCGTCTCGCCCGACGGACGCGTGATCACGCGCTTTCATCCGGAGGTCATTCGCCGCGTTCCCGGAACGCCGCAAGCCTTCGCCGCGGTCCGCAAGGGAATGGAGATGGTGACCTCGGCGATCGGCACGGCGTACGGTCTGGCGATCCCGGGGCTACCGTACGGCGGGAAGACGGGCACCGCAGAGACGGCGGGCGGCGCAGGGCCCAACACGACGTGGTTCGTCGCATTCGCACCCGTGCGACATCCGACGATCGCGATGGCCGTCTATGTGGAACGCAGCGGAGGTTACGGTGCGACGGTGGCAGCCCCCGTCGCGCGCGAGATCATGATGCGCTACTTCCGCGTCGGCAAACCTACGCCGTCGCCGCCGTCTCAGCGATAGGCTCGCGTTACCAAGAACGCGTGTGGTGTACCGGGCCGCTTCCCGTCGTGCACCGCGATGCAACGCGTAAACGCCGCTCGCGCCGGCGGAACCGCCGGTTCCGGTGGTGAGCATCGCGCCGCACTCGGCGCATCGCACGTGTAGGGATAGGCCGGATCGGAGGCTCCCGTCGCGAGCGTACACCTTGTACCCCCCGCGAGCATCATCGCCCAAGGGATGGACGTGTGCGCAGCCGGCGACGGAAGTGCAGGAAGCGGCTCGGTCACGTGCAGCACGATGCCGCGGTCATCGAACGGATCGGTCGGACAGGCCACGGTCGCCGCTCCGTCGGCGAAACACGGATCGTAGATGCGATGCGCACTCGTACACCGGTACGCATCTGCGCGCGGTGCGGCGAGCGACTGCGCCGTGCAGGTTCCGGACGCCGTCGCAACGGCGATCATTCCGCCGGGACGGAAGACGGTGATACGCGTCTGCGCCGCGATCGTTCCTCCGCGTGTCGCGGCGATACAACCGACGGTCACACCCGTAGAGCCGAGGATCAGCGGAAGAACGACGACGGCCGCGCTCTTCCGCATTTGCCAAGGGCCGACTCGTTTGTGGTTGGTCATCTCGAGGTCCTCCCGGTTTGCACGCATTCTGTCGACACGAGCGACGTTTCGACGTGCAGAGAAACGAAGCGGCGGCCCACCGGCGTTCGGCGAGCCGCCGCTCGGCATCACGTCATGATGCCGGAGGTCTGCCGGTTAGTACCACCAGCACCACCATGCCCACCACGGACACGGCTGCGGCGTGGGAGTCGGGGTCGGAGTCGGAACAGGGGTCGGTGTCGGAGTCGGTACCGGCGTTGGCGTCGGCGTCGGTTTCGGCGTCGGTGTGGGAGTCGGCGTCGGTTTCGGCGTCGGTGTGGGAGTCGGCGTCGGTTTCGGCGTCGGCGATGGCGTCGGCGTCGCGACCGTACCGTAGCTCATCGCGCAGCCGCTCACCGCGTTGCTCCAGAGCGGCTGAACCGGGTACGTCTGGCCGTTCGGGAAGGTGTAGTTCTGGAGACTGACCCAGGCGCACTTGTCGCCGATCTCCTGACCGCTGGAGTCGAGCCACCCGTTGCCGGCGCCCGGATCGGTCGCCGTCTCGGATTCCTCGTGGCCGCCGACGATCGAGACGCCGTCGAGCGTTCCGGGTGAGTTCACGGAGCCCGCGCCGCAGCCGGAACCGGCATCGGGCGTGTAGGGCAAGTTCGTGTAGGCGATGGTGTTCCCAGATGCGTCGGTCGTCGTGTTGTGGTAGCCGCACCACTGGCTGCCGAATCCGTTCTGCGTGTAGCCGGTCGGCGTGACGATGATGTAGTTCGCATTCGGGTCGTACCCACCGAAGTGCGATTCCGCTTTCACGGCTTCGTTCGCCACGTCGGAATCGGCGTAGGTCTGCGGCGGAACCGAGCTGTCATACCATACGCCCAGCACCTGGTTCGCGGGATTGGTGATGTAGCTGGTGACGCCGTTGAGCGTCTGGTAGTACTGCGTGTCGATATTGAGCCACGGACTACCGCCGATCGATTTCATGTAATTCGTCAGGTATGAGGCCAGTCCGTCGGGATCGGCGTTGGTATCGTTCTGGCTCTGCCATCCCCAAAAGACGAGATAGATGTGGGGATTCACCTGCACGGGACCGCCCCCGTACACGAGATTGTTGGACGCCGACGCGAAGTGCGCCATCGGCGCATTCGGCCCCCACTTCAGCTCGGGATGCATTTTGAGATACGTGCGCGAGTAGAAGACGATGCGCTTGCCCAGCGTCATCGGCTGCGTCGGACCGCTCTGAGCGGTCGTCCCTTGCGGAATCACCGCGCTACCGTGACCGCCGCTACATGCCGCGATCAACGACGACGCGATGAAGAGTGCAATGAGCGCCTTGTTGGATCTCTTCAACTGTTGCCTCCACGTATAGCGATGTCGCGCGGCGGGAAGACTCCGGCTCCCCCGGCCTCGGAACGACCGCCGCATCGCGGAGTGTTAACGTCGTGTTAAATCATCCCTCCAGGCGCAGAAAAAATTTTTCGCATCTATATGCGATTCGCATCTATGCCGCGACGAGGTGCGCGCAGTGCATCCTCGACCGCCCGCAGGACGTCGGGGTCGCGCTCTTCGCGACGCGCCACCTCCAGCAACGCAATGCACCACGACTCTCCGACGATGCCTAGACGCTCTGCGATCTCGGCGCGCATCGAGGCATCGGGAAGATCGCCGTCCGGGACGATCTCGCGAATCCACCGCGGCGTCGCCGGAGCGCTCGCACTCCGCACCAAGAGCGTCCCCGCGGCAAAGACGACCAGGCCGCCGAGAAAGAGCACCAGGAGCGCGACGTGATATTCAGTCGACGGCAAGGTGAGCGGCGGCACGCAGGCCGTCGAGCGTCGCTGCGAGCATCCGATCCAGATCGCGATTTGCGGAGGTGACCAGGACCCGGTGGAACTCTTCCAGCGGCAGTTCCGAGAGCACCGTGAGCACCTGGATCGCCTGAGCGCGATAGTCGCCGAGCACATCGGAGCGGACGTCGTCGTGCAGGATCGCGGTACCGATGAGGTGGGCGTTGATCAACCACGGTGTCACCGCACCCAGCGGCGCACCGGCCAATTCCTGCGCCAATGCACGAACGGCATCGAAGTCGACCGCACCGATCACCCGCACGACGCCGACGCTCGCCTCGGGATCACCGGTCGGCCGTTCGGCAAGCATCTCGTCGAGGAACCGCCGCAGCGCGTCACGGCTCTCGCGGTCTTCGATGTCTTTGCCGGTCAGCGCGAGGCGCGGCATGCGCAAGCGCACGAAGAGCCGATCGAGCGGAGCCCGCAGACTCCGGGCCGTCTCGCCAGCGAGCCGTTGCAAGTCGGCCGACGCACCTGCGAGCTGCTCCGGGAAGAGCGTCCGTAGTGCAAAGAGGTGCGGAATCAATCCTCCTGCATCCGTGCGATCGAGCATGCGCAACGCGTGGGCCAGTCGCTCCGCACTGAAATCCACGTAGGCGACGTGCGCACCCGCCGGATAGAGCGGCACGGGAGCGGGCGGCGCTTCGGCCACGGTCGGCGAACGATCGACGACCTGTGCGACGATCGCGGCCGGCGAGATCTCCTGCGGCTCCGGCGGGAGTTGCGGTTCGGGTGTCGCGACCGGCGCAGGTGACGGCAGCGCCACTTCGGGCTCCGGCTGCGGCGGAACGCTCGCAACCGTCGGTGCGCGCACCGGGAAGACGCGCGCGATCGAGATCGGAGTGCCGACCGTCGATTCGACCAGCGCGGGCTGTGCCTCGACGCGAAGGACGGGCGCCGTCAGCGGCAGCGAGATGCCGCCGTCCCATTCGAGGACGGCCCGCGTCTCGATCGTGGTTCCCGCCGGCAGCGGTGCAATGGCAACCGTTTCGAAGCGAACGTCGATCGCGACGCCGGGATCGATGTCGGCCAGGACCAGCCCGCGACCCGACCAGAGTTGCGAGGTGCCCGTGTCGTCGGGAATCGGCATGCCGTTGATCGTCGTACTCGACGGCACGTATACCAGCAGGTTGCTCGGCACCACGCGCACCACGAGCCGCTCCGCCGGACCGTCGCCGTCGTTGCGCAGGCGTACTTCATAGACGACGCGCTCGCCCGGCGTGACGGTCTCGGCCGGCGTCACGCGCAGCTCGGCCGTCGAGAACGACGGCTGCGCAAGCGTCGGTATCTCGAGCGGCGGAAGTTGCACGGTTCCGACGCCGCGTCCGTACAAGACGCCTTCGATCACGAGCGGAACGTCGCGGCGCGCGGGGCGCAGCAACCGCAGCGTCAACCGCGCTTCGTGCGTCGCCTTCGCTGGGACATCGCCGAAACTCACGCCGGTGCGATCGCGGCGAGCATCGAGCGCGCGCTCGAGCACCAGCTCTTCGGGAAGCGAGAGCATCATCCGAGCGTCACGCAAGACGTCGGTGCCGTCATTCGTGAAGCGAACGACGATATCGGCGGTGCGTTGCGGGCGGAGCGGTTCGCCACCGGCCATCTCCCACGCGACCGACTCTCGCGCAAGGCGCGGCCGCGATCGCACCACGACCGTTGCCGTGCCTAAGTCGATCGCACCGCCGGCCTGCTCGAGGACGGCTCCGAAGGTGACGCTGGCGCGATCGGGGACCGGCGTCGCGATGCGCGCGATCGCGGTATAGCGGCGCGGGCGATGGGGCTCGACGACGCCGAGATCGAGCGGCGCGCCGTAACCGACCGGCTCGCCGGACTCTTCGGCGATACGAACGTGCTCCAGATACGCGCCCGGAATCAACCGCAGCCGCGCGTTGCGCTCGGCCGCGGTTCCGTCGTTATACACCTGAATCGCGAAGAGCACGTCCTCGCCCGCCTGGGCGACGCCGCGCAGCGCGCGAACGAAATTCCGTGCGCGATGGAACCGCGGCTGCGCGCGCACCGTCAGTCGCCTCGTGAACGATCTCCCGCCGCCGCGCCAGCGCAGATCCGCCGCAACGGTCAGCTCGCGATCGCCGTCGTTCGGCACCGCGACGGTGGCCACGCAACCGACTTCCACAGTACGGCCCGGTACGAGATCGCCGAGCGCGATGCGCAGCCCGTCGATCGCCGCATCGCTGAGCGGCTGGCCGTCGATGTGTGCCGTACCCGGCGCATAGACCAACCCCGCGGGAAGATCGATCGCGACGGCGGCATCGTACGCCGTACCGCTGCCGGTGTTGAGTGCGCGCACCACGATCGGGATGCGCGTTCCCGGAGCGACGACGTCGTCGGAGAAGAGCGTCAGCGACGTTTGATCGTTGTCGAAATCGACCGGAGAGTGGATGACGATCTCCGACGACTGCAGCGCGAACTCGGGAACTTCACGCGAGGAGACGGCACCGATCGCTTTGATGCGCGTGCCGTCCTCCAACGGAGATTCGACGGCGACGTGATACTCGACGATGACCGATTGCCCCGGCGCGAGGCGCTCGGCGACGACGGTCGCCGATGCATAATCGAACGGCTCGCCTTCGGTGGCCAGCGGGCGGCCGCCGATGCGCGCACTCCGCGGGACGTACGCGGTATGTTCCGGCACGGGAAGAACGGCGATCACGTCGTGAGCGCTGGCGGAGCCGGTGTTTTCGATCGTGGCACGTACCGTCAGCACGTCGCCGGGGCGCGGAGTCTCCGGCCCGGCGAGCGTCAGCATCGTTCCGCTGCCCTGCAGATTCGGACGACTGCGCACGACGATACGCTCGACGTTCGAAGCGATGATCGGCGTTTGATCGGCGACCAGCGCGGCTTGGAAGAGCAACTCGGTCGCGTCTTCGATGGTGTCGTCCACGCGGAACGAGCACGAGACGCGCCGTTGCGCACCGGGTTCGAGATCGCCGATGAACGCGCCCTCGGCGTCGGTGAAGTGCCCGCGCTCCGGCGGGCGATCGTCCACCTGATCGTGATCCGGAAGATGGACGGCCCCGAGTGGTTGCGCGAAGCGCACGCGGACACCCGTCGCCGGAGCACCGCCGAGATTGGAAAAGGTGAAGTCCGCGCGCACGATCTCGCCGGGCGCGATCGTCCGCTGTGGAGTCAGGACGAGCGTACGCAGACTCTCGACCAATGCGGGAGAGCCGGGAGAGAAGATTCCGGTCAGCGACGGTCCGGGCACGGTACCTCCTTTCCGTCGCGAGCGGTGCGGTCCCTCGTCGTGCCGTTCGTCACTCGATCTCCAGGACGGCCAGTGTCTCACGGAGCCGCCGCGCGCGCTCCGGCGGAAGTGCTTCGAGTGCGCGTTCGAAGACCGCGCGCTCTTCCGTCCGCGCGAGCCCTCGTGCCGCCGCCAGCGCCACCGCTTCGGACGGATCGCTCAATCCCCGATACAGCAACGCACGTGCGCGCTCGTCCACCAAGGTCTCGGCGGCAAAGAGCAGCTCGCAGCGCGCCTGTTCCGGCAGTCGATCGTACGCCGCGAAGACGTCGCCGTTCTCCGTCCGGGCCGGAGTCGCCGACGGAGGTTGGTCCGCCACCGCCGCGTCGTGCGTGGCGTCGCCGATCGCTTCGGCGACCGCATGATCCGCGCGGCGATCGCCCGGAACACCGCGGGGCACGCGCGCTACCGCAGCGGCAACCGCGGCCACGATCAACAGGATCGCCGCGACGACGAGGACCGTCATCACGGTACGCGCTCCGCGTGCAGCACCGCTCGCCATGCGGTGAGCGCATCGGTCAGTACCGGTGCCGCCTCGCGGCGAAGTGCGGTGTGGAAGCTCCCGCCGTCGGCAAGATGGTCGAGCGTCGTCACCAGCCGATCGCGATAGGCGGCCGCTTGCGGCGTGTCGCCGGGAAGGAGCCGCGCCGCGAGCGCCCATGCGGCAGCTCCGCCGGCTTCGGCGCGTTGCATCGCCGCACGGAGATTCGCGCACGCCGCGGTTCCCCGCACGAGGATCGTACCATCCTCGCGCTCGAGTGCGACGGGTTCGTAGGCGCGCGCATCGGCGAGGAGACGCTCCATCAGCGGGCGCATGCCGGGTAGATCGACGTCCCGCGGGGTGATCTCGTATCCCGGGAGCCGCAATTTGATGAAGAGTCGCTCCAGGATCTCGCGGACGCTCTCGCGCATCGCCGCGAGCGGCCCGTCCTGTAACGCACCGGCGCAGTCGGGGAAGAATGCGCGCAGGGTGAAGAGATGGCCGGCGAGTCCTTCGAAGCGCGCTTCGTCGAGCAAGAGGAGCGCGTGCTCCAGACGGCGCCGCGAAAAGAGCGATGCGAACTCGACGACCTCGCGCGACGAACGGTCGCCCTCGTCGAGCGCAAGCCGCCCGGAACGACCGTCCGAGACTGCGGTCACCGCACTCACGTCCACGTGCTCCACGTCGATCGCATCGGAGCCCACCGGCACCGCGGGCGGTAGTTGCACGAAGCGCTCCCCCGATATCGCCTCCGGGAGATCTCCGGGCACAAGCACCGCTTCGACGCCGAAGGGTAACGCCACGACCGCTCCCGCAAAGAGCGGAGCGGCTCGGACGCGCAGCGGACGCGCCACGATCTCATCGCGCCGCCCGCCGTCATACTCGATCGTCGCGGTACGCCGAATCTCGGTTCCCGACGGAAGGCCGTTGTGCGCGACGTCGTACCAGCGGACCACCGCCTCGACGCCGGGATCGAGATCGGTCAGGACGATCCCGCGTTCACTTGCGAGCGGCGCGACCGCCCCGACGTCGCGGAGCGGAATACCGTTGACGCTCGTGCTTCCGGGAACGTAGACGAGTGCGTCGGAGTCGGCGACGCGTACGACGACGCGCCGTGCCGTTCCGTCGCCGCCGTTACGAACGTGGAGCACCCATGCGACGCGTTCGCCGGCCTGCACCGTCTCCGCGGGATCGCTCCGGAGCACGCCGTCCGCGAAATCCGGCGCCGCGGTCGTCGCGATGACCAAACGCTCGAGCGGAAGCGGCAGCATCTGTTCCGCGGTTAGAACGCCGTCCACCGTAACGGGATGATCCTGTGCGACGCCGCGCAGAAGCCGCAGGCCGACGCGAGCGTGCGCGCTGCCGCCGGGCGCGATCTCTCCCAACACGATCGCGCTGCCCTGGCGGCCGCCACCATCCACGCTCTCGATGCGCGCCTCCGGCGAGACGTAGAGCCGCACGCGCACGTCGCGAGCAGTCTCCGTCCCCTCGTTCGCGGCGGTCACGACGAGCTCCGCGAGGCGACCGGGCCGGAGGGCTTCGTCTCCGATCAGCGCGCACCGCGTGCGCTCGGCCGTGAAGTGCGGGCGCGAGGCGACCTCCCAGCGCACTTCGCCGAGCGAGGTCTCCCCGAGCTCCTGCGTGTGCAGCGCAGCTCCGAGCACGATCTCTCCGCGATCGGGGAACGGCAGCGGAACGCGCGCCCGCACGGTCAACGCGCGCGCGGACGAGGCTTCGATCGTGCCGAGCTCCACGGCATCGGCGACGGTGCCGTCGCCCGAGGGGACCGGTGCGTGCGCAATCGTGCCCTCGACGATGCGCAGATCGTCCGGTACCGGTCTCCACTGCAAGCGTACCACGGCGTCGGTCGCGGCCGCCGGCCCGTCGTTGACGAGATCGATGCGCGCGGCGATCTCGTCGCCCGGCCGCACGCACGACGGCGAGGTCCGTTCGAGTCGCGAGCGACGCGGCGAGAAGAACGGCGCCGACCGCACGATCACCGTTCGCTGGAAGAGACGTTCTCGCGGTCCGTCCGAGGCGGCGGGTTCCCACGTGAGCACGGCACGCACCAGCAGCTCCATGCCGTCCGGCAACGGAGCGGCGACCACGCAATCCCAACGCACTTCCGCGGTCGCACCCGCCGGAATGCGGCCGATTTCGAGCGCCGCATCGCGCTTGCGCTCGCGCACCGGCTGACCGTCGACCGCCGCGGTTCCCCGAACCGGCTCGAGTCCCTCCGGAACGGCGAATCGAACGACGGCGTTCTCCGCGTCGGCCTCGCCGGCATTGGTGACCTGCAGGCGCAGCGTGAGGCGCGCTCCCGGGCGGACTTCGGGTCCCGGTTCGATCGAAAGCGACGAACGATTGTCGTCGAAGCGCGGCCCGGCCGTCACCGACAGGTCGGACGATCGCCGTTCGAACGCCGCGACTTCCTGCGACGCGACGAGCGCGCGGGCACGCAAGGCAGCCCCGACCGGCACGACGTCGTCCACGCGCATGCGTAGCGAGAGCGTCGCCGTCGCGCCCGCGGCGAGCACCGGCACGATCACCGGCGCGCGGAGACGATCGAACGGAACGTGCGCGTCGGCCTCGAGACGGCGGCCGTTCACGCGCACCGACCCCGGAACGTACCGCGCGTGTTCCGGCAACTGCATCTCGGCGACGACGTCGTGTGCGCTCGATTCGCCGTCGTTGTGCACGCGCAGGACGAGCGTCGTCTCGGCGCCGGGCCGTACCGCCTGCAACGACTCGAAATCGAGGACCGTCCGCGCGTTGTCGAGATGCGGCTTGCTGCGCGCGATTAGGCGCACGACGTTCGAACCGACCGGCGGGACCTCGAACGACGCCACCGCGGCCTGGAGTTCGATCGTCGAGCCGTTCTCGACCGCGCCGGCGACGCTGTACGCGATCTCCAGGCGGCGCTCTTCACCCGGCGCGACGTCGCCGATCAGCGCGCCCGCATGCGAGAGCAACGGCGACGCGCCGGTTTCGTCGTCGAGCCCGACGCCGTCGAGCATCCCGCTCCCCACCAGATAGACCAAGCCCTCCGGCAGGTTGAAGCGCACGCGCACTCCCGTCGCGGGCGCACCCCCCAGGTTGCGAAACGTGAAGGTCGCGCGGATGGTCATCCCAGGTTCCACCTCGCGCTCGGGCGAAACGGCGAGGGTACGCAGCGCCTCCGGCAGTGCCGGCGATCCGGGAGCGAAGACGTCCGCCAATGTACGCATCGACGCCGAACGCTTCGCGCCGGCGGCAGGGGGCCCCTTGACCGCACCGACGACCGAGAAGAGAGAAAGGCTCAGGAGAGATGCTCGCAGTCAACGATCGGCTCGCATCCGCGCTCGCGCGGCTCGGCAGTGAAAACGCATTCGAAGTGCTCGCCCGCGCGCGCGCGATCGAGGCGACCGGACGCAAAGTCGTCCACATGGAGATCGGCGAACCCGACTTCGATACGCCCGAGCACATCAAAGAAGCCGCGGTGGAGGCGCTGCGAGCGGGCCACACGCACTACACGCCCTCGGCGGGCCTCACCGAACTGCGCGACGAGATCGCAGCGTTCGCCTCGCGGCTGCGCGGCATCGATCCGCCGTTCACGCGCGAGAACGTCACCGTCGGACCGGGCGCAAAACCGATCATCTGGAACATCCTCTCCGCGCTGCTGAATCCGGGCGACGAGTTCGTCTATTTCGAACCCGCCTACCCGGCCTACGCGTCGGCGGCGAGCTACCTCCAGGCGCATGCGGTCGCCATTCCGTTGCGCGAGGAGCGCAACTGGCGGATGGACCACGACGAATTGGCCGCCCGCGTGAGCGATCGCACGAAAGTGCTACTGATCAACTCACCCCACAATCCGACCGGCGGCGTCTTGCAGCGCGAGGATCTCGAGCAGATCGCGGCACTCGCGCAGCGTCACGACATCCTCGTGGTCTGCGACGAGATCTACAGCCGCAACTTCTATCTCGACACCCCGTTCTTGTCGCTGGCATCGCTGCCCGGCATGCGGGAGCGCACGATCATCGTGGACGGCTTTTCGAAAGCGTATGCGATGACGGGCTGGCGCCTGGGATACGCCATCCTACCGGAGCGCCTCGCACAAGCGGTGACGCTCTTCAACAACAATACGTTCAGCTGCGTCGCGACCTTCGTGCAGATGGCCGGTATCGCCGCGCTGCGCGGACCGGACGAGCCGGTGCGGCGGATGAACGAGATCTTCCGGCAGCGCCGTGACCGCATCGTCGCCGGGCTCAACGAACTCCCCGGTGTCTCGTGCACGCTCCCTGAGGGCGCGTTCTACGCGATGGCCAACGTCTCGCGCATCACGCAGGACGACCGCGCGCTGGCGAAGTTCTTGTTGGAAGAGGCTGGTGTCGCGTGCACCGGCGGCTCCGCATTCGGAAAGGCCGGGCGAGGCTATCTCCGCTTCTCGTACGCCGCATCGTTGGAGGACATCGACTGGGCGCTGGCGCAGATGCGCGAGCACCTGCCGCGCTTCCGCGGCTGACGTCGCCGTCGCTGCATCGGCATGTCGTTCACCGCAGTACTCGTGCGGATCGCGCTCTCGCTCGGAATCGCGGTCGGCATCGCGATCGTCGTGTGGATCGCGACACGCGCGCACGTCTTCTTCTTCCCGTTCGTCCTGATCCTCGGTGCGCCGCTGGCGTGGCGCGCGCTGCGTCCTCCGGACGACGACCTCTGAGCGGCGCGAGCGAACGTCTTACAGGCGCATCGCGCGTTTGACGTCCGCGAGCACGACGGCGGCGATCTCACGCGTGCGTTGCGTTCCTTCGCGCAGGATCGCCTCGACCTGTCCGAGATCGGCGCGATAGAGCGCGAGGCGCTCGCGCACGGGGCGCAGCCACTCGTTGAGCGCTTCGGCAAAGGCCGTCTTGTCGGGGACGCATCCGAGCGCACCGGAGCGACACGCCGCAGCGATCTCCGACAAGCGCGGCTCGCCCGCCACCAGGTGCCAGAGCGCATAGACCGGGCAGATCTCGGGGTGCCCCGGATCGCCGCGATGGATCTTGCTCGGGTCGGTGATCATCGCGCGAACCTTCTTCACGGTCGTCGCCTCGTCGTCGGCGATCAAGATGGCGTTGTCGTACGACTTGCTCATCTTGCGCCCGTCGATGCCCGGAATCTCGGGAAACTCCGAGAGCGTCGGTTCCGGCTCGACGAGGATCTGCGCACCCTCGCCGTAGAGATGATTGAAGCGCCGCACGACCTCACGCCCGAACTCCAGATGCGCGACCTGATCACGCCCGACCGGCACTCGCTCACCGCGCACGATCGCGATGTCGCACAGTTGCAACAACGGATATCCGAGAAAGCCGTAGGTCGCGATCTGCTGCCCTAGTTGCTCGATCTGCCCTTTGAACGACGGCACGCGCTCGAGCCATGACAGCGGCACGATCATCGAGAGCAGCGTGTGCAGCTCCGCGATCTCGGGAACGCCGGACTGCAGAAAGATCGTCGCCTTGGATGGATCGACGCCCGCAGCGAGCCAGACGGCGACCATCTCCAAGCGTGCGTCGCGAATCTTCTGCGGATCCGCATAGCCCGTCGTATAGGCGTGCAGATCGGCGACTTCGAAGAAGGGATCCGCGCTCTCGCAGTACCCGACCCACTGCGTCAGAACGCCGAAGAGGTGGCCCAGATGCAGGTCGCCGGTCGGACGCATGCCGGACATCACGCGCACGCCGCGTGCGACGGAAGAGGTGGTGCCGCTCATGGCCGCGCGGCTTTGCACGCCTCGCGCGCGCGCACCTTCAACGTCGTGCCTCCAATAATGAGCGCACGTAGGATCGTGCGGCCCGCACCGCTTCCGGCAACGGGACGCTGCGTGCGAGCGAGCAGGCCAAGGCTGCGGCCAGCGCGCAGCCGGTGCCGCGCATCCGTACCGGAATCCGCTCGTCCGTGAAGACATGCGTTCCCGTCCCGTCCGCCAGAACGTCGCGCGGCGCCCCCGGCAGATGGCCGCCCTTCAGGAGCACGGCCGCAACGCCGCGCGCGCGCAGCCGCTCGGCTGCGGAGACGAGTTCGTCCTCCTGCAGCCGCTCGACGCCCAGCAACGCAGCGGCTTCGTCGAGATTCGGCGTGAGGATCACGTTGGGAAGCGTCGCCAGCGACGCGGCGACGACGGGCAGCGTCTCCTCGACGTCCAGCGCCTCGCCGCCGCTCGTACGCACGACGGGATCGACGACCGCGACGATCGCCGCATGGCGTACGATCGCCTCCGCCGTCACGCGCACGTTCTCGGCGGATCCCAGCGCCCCGACGCGCACGGCGCCGATCCGTTCCCACGGAACGCTCTCCAGTTGCGCGCGCACCATCACCGGCGAGAGCGCCTCTACCGCCGCGAGCGTCCGATCGTCCTGCGCGCTCACCGCCGCGATCACGGTGAAACACGCAACGCCGTGATCGCGCGATACCGACCAGTCGCGGCCGACCCCGGCGATATTCCAGGGGTGCGTGGTGCCGACCGAGAGGATCGCCGCCGTCATCGCGTATCCTCGTCGCGCCAGATGCGCACGAGCCACTCGGCTGCGAGCGCCGGGTCCCCCGCATCGCGGAGCGCCGAGATGACCGCCGCCATCGCGACCCCCGTTTCGCGCACCGCACGCAGTCGCTCGCGCGTGATCCCGCCGATCGCACAGACGGCGTGCCGGGTGATCGCCGCGATGCGCCGGAGTCCCTCGAGGCCGATCGGTTCGCCCGCATCGGCTTTGCTCGCGGTCGCGAAGACGGGGCCGACGCCCACGTAATCCACGTCGAACGCGTTCGCCCATCGCGCCTCGTCCTCAGTGCCGCACGAGAGCCCGATGAGGCGCTCGCCGAGCGCGGCGCGCACGCGATCGGGATCGTCGAATCCGTCGTCGCCCGGGCCGAGATGCACGCCGTCGCAGTCGTACGCGACCGCCGCATGCGGGTCGTCGTTCACGATCAGCAAGGCACCGTAAGCGCGCGTGCGTTCGCGCAACGCATACAGCCGAGCGGGAACGATGCCGCTCTTCGCACGATACTGCAGGATCCGCACGCCGCCCGCGAGGGCGCCGTCCGCGATCGCGAGCGGATCGCCCGTTCCCTCGTCCACGATCGCGTAGATTCCGTGCGCCTTGGCGCGGCGTTCGTCGCGCGTCATCGCTGGGAGCGCAGCCGCCTCCAGATCGCCACGTTCGCAACGGCGTAGGCGAGGTAGAGCACCGCGACGGCGACCGCCAGTACGGTGTCGTGACGCCGCCACGCGAGCGGGACGAGGATACCGAAGCAAAGGACTCCCGCTATCGCAACGGCGAGCAGGCGCGTCCAGCCGGCGAAGGTCATTCGCCGTCGAGGAGCAGGTCGCCGACGCGCAGGAGATCGTCGCGACTCGCACACCGGAAGACGATCGTCGCGCCGCGGCGTTGCGGCCGGACCTCGACACGCACGCCGAAGCGTTCCTGGAGGCGCCGCTCGAAGGCGCGTTCGTCGGCATCGAGCGTTCGTGCGCGGGTGGGCGACTCACGTGCCGGAGGGGCCGCCATGCGCTCCACCGCGCGCACGCTCAAGCCCTCGTTCACGATGCGCCGCGCTGTCGCCACGCGCCGGTCTTCGGGAAGCGCGAGCAGCGCGCGCGCATGTCCCGCACTCAGACGGCCGGCGGCGAGCAGCGCCTTCACCTCGTCCGGAAGCCCGAGCAATCGCAGCGCGTTCGTGATCGCAGAGCGGCTCTTCCCCAGGCGTGAGGCGAGCTCGTCGTGCGTGAGGCCGTACTCCTCCAACAGGTGCGCGTAGCCCATCGCTTCTTCGAGCGGATCGAGATTTTCGCGCTGGAGATTCTCGACCAGCGCGATCTCCTGCGAGGCACGATCATCGTGGTCGCGGACGATCGCCGGAATCGTCGCGCGGCCGAGCGCCGCGCACGCGCGCCAGCGGCGTTCGCCCGCGATCAGCTCGTAGCGATCGCCACGCGGGCGCACCAACACCGGCACGAGCACGCCGTACCGTTCGATCGAGACGCGCAGCTCGTCGAGTGCGGCAGGATCGAAGCGGGCGCGCGGCTGGTGCGGATTCGGCACGATGCGATCGACCGGAATCTCCTGCGGCCCGCCGTGCGGCTGTGCCGCGACGACGGCACGCGCCGGCCCGTCGCCGATCAGCGCGCCCAGGCCCTTCCCCAACCCGCGACGCGGCTGCGTCACGAGAGCGGCGCTCCCACCGCGGAGACCTCCAGCAGCTCGCGTGCGAGCGCCAGGTATGCCTGTGCGCCGCGCGACTTCACGTCGAAGAGGATCACCGGTTTTCCGTACGACGGCGCTTCGGAGAGGCGCACGTTGCGCGGAATCTGCGTCCGGAAGATCTGTTGCGGGAAGTACCGCTCGAGCTCCTCGAGGACGTCGATCGCCAAGCGCGTGCGGCCGTCGAACATTGTCACCAACACGCCGCTCACGCGCAACTCCGGATTGAGTGCCTCGCGCACGCGCTGCACGATCGCGACCAGCTGCGAGAGCCCTTCCAGCGCATAGTATTCCGCCTGGACCGGGATGATGATCTCCTCCGCCGCGGTGAGCGCATTGATGGTCAGCAACCCCAGCGACGGCGGACAGTCGATGAGCGTGACGTCGTACCGCGCGGCGAACGGCCGGAGCGCGCTGCGCAGGCGCGTCTCGCGCGAGAGGGCGGAGACCAATTCGATCTCGGCGCCGGCGAGGTTGATGGTTGCGGGAACGAGCGCGAGACTCGCGATCTCTGTCGGCTGCACGACGTCGTCGATGCGTGCGTTCTGCATCAGCACGTCATAGACGTCTCGCTCGAGCCTCGTCTTCTCGATGCCGAGACCCGTCGTCGTATTTCCCTGCGGATCGAGATCGACGACGAGCACGCGTGCGCCGGAGACCGCCAGTGCGGCGCCGAGATTCACGGCAGTCGTGCTCTTGCCGACGCCGCCTTTCTGATTGACGAGCGCGATGATTCGCGACAGGGTCGTTCTCCTACACGTCGTGCTACGGTTGCGCGTGCGCCGATGCCGCATCCGCGGCCCGCTCGGCCGCGATGCGCTGCTCCAGCAACGCAAGCAATGTTTCGCGTTCGTTGCGCTCGGGTACCTCGGTGACCTGCTCCAACAGCCACCCCAAGAGGTCGCCGACCCGCCGGTCGCCGCGGAAGCCCGGCGGTGCGAGCCCCGCGCGGACCAGCGCGTCGATCACCTCCTCGCCGCCGATCGCCAGATCGCTCGCACGCAGCGGCGCCTTCCGCGCAAGCTCCGCGCGGACGCGCTCCTCGAAGCGGCGATTCCACTCCCCGCGTTCGGGAAGCCCGCTGCCCGCGACGTCGGCTCGCCGCAACGCGAAGAGACGCTCGAGATGCTCGGGGCCGACGCGCCGGATGAACCGTCGGATCGCCGCATCGGTCTGCACGGGGTCGGTGGTGTAGAGGTGATGGCGGATGAGATGGGCGACCGTCGCGATCTCCTCATTGGAAAAGCGGAGGCGCGCGAGCATCGCCGCGGCCATCTCCGCGCCGAGCAGCTCGTGGCGATAGAAGTGCTCGCCCTCCTTCGTCCGCGGTTTCGCCACGTCGTGGAGGAGCGCGGCCAAGCGGAGCAGCGGATCGCCCGGAGGCGTCGCATCCAGCGTCGCCAACGCATGGCGGTAGACGTCGTAAGCGTGCCACGCGTTCTGCTCGACCCCGACGCCTTCGAGGAGCTCCGCCCAGAAGACCTCGAGGACGCCGGTCTCGCGGAGCAACTCGATACCGAGCGATGGCTTGTTCGCCTTGCCAAGCAGCTTCAGGAGCTCGTCACGGATGCGTTCCGGGGCGACGGTGCGGACAAGCGGAGCGGCCGCTCGCATCGCAGCGATCGTTCGCTCGCTCGGTGTGTACTCGAAGCGCGCGACAAACTGCGCGGCCCGGAGCATGCGCAAGGGGTCCTCCTCGAACGCTCGCTCGGCCAGGATGTCGATCCGCCGCTGCTCGATGTCCGCGACGCCGCCGTACGGATCGACCAACTCCCCGCCGGGGAGGGCCCGCGCCAGCATGTTCATTCGGAAGTCCCGCCGGGCCAGGTCCTCCTCAAGCGAGACCTCCGGGCCGCCGTGGACCTCGAAGTCGCGATGGCCTGGGCCGGTCGACCGTTCGCGCCGCGGGAGGGCGACGTCGGCGATCGTGCCGTCCACGAGCACCTTGAAGACCGCGAAGCTCGCGCCGACCAGATCGACCTTCCCGATCCGTTCGAGGCGCTCGCGGAGATCGGCCGCCGAGAGCCCCGTCACTAGGTAGTCGAGGTCGAACGGCTCTCGCTCGCCCGGAGGTGCGCACTGCCCCAGCGCGGCGCGCACCTCGTCGCGGACGCGTCCCCCGACCGCGTAGAGGCGTCCGGGCGGCACCACGGCCGCCAACCGGCGATCCAGCGGATGCGGTCGATACATGGGCGGTGACTTCGCGGCGGTGCGGCGGCACTCCCCAGGTGAGGAGACAACGGTGTGCCGCAGAAGCGTCGTGCCGTGCGTCACCTGCGACTCGGGCTCAGTTACCCCCACCGGCCGGAACACTACCGTGCCGCGCTCGAGGCTGCCGGGGCGGCTGCCGGGGTCGCCGTCGAGTCACCTCTCCTGAGCGGACCGGACGCGCACCGCCCCGACCAGGTCGCGACGAACCTCGAGGCGCTCGCCGGCTGTATGGCGCTCGTGCTAGTCGGCGGCAAAGACGTCGCACCCGAGCGATACCGCATCGCGACAGACGAGATCCCGAACCTCGACCCCGACCCGGCGCGCGACGAGGCCGAGTGGGCACTCCTGAGCGAGGCGACGGGTCGAGGCCTGCCGGTCCTCGCGATCTGCCGGGGCTGCCAGCTGCTCAACGTCTTCCACGGTGGAACGCTCATCCCGGATTTGGAAGATGCCCGCTATTCGACGCACCGACGTCACGACGACGGCGCGGAACGCTACCACGAGGTGCGCCTAGCCCTGGGAAGCCGGATCGCCCGCATCGCTGGGCGCCCCGCCGGGCGCGTGAACAGCTCCCATCACCAGGCGGTGGAGCGTCTCGCGCCCCCGTTCGTCGCCGTCGCGTGGTCCTCCGACGACGGCTTGATCGAAGCTTATGAGTGGGCGGAGCCTGTCGGGAAGCCGCCGCTCCTCGCCGTCCAATGGCATCCAGAACGGATGGCGACCGCGATCCCCAAGAACCCGCTCGGCCTCGAGCTCCTCGCCGCCTTTCTGCGGGAGATCGCCGCCCTCTGAGATTGGTCGCGCGCCGCGTCGGAGGCACTTGCAAATCGCACGGGCGGTGGCCTACCGGGGAACGTCGGTCTTGCTAGGTGATCAGCGGATGTTCGTCGTGTCTGGCGGGCCTGGAGCGCGCCGACGTTCATCACAGCCGGTTGCCGGTTGGCGGTGGCCTACCGGAGTCGCTGAACGTCTGCATTCCCTGCGTGATCAGCCGATTTCCCTTATAAACTAAACGTGGCGAACATGGCGCGGATCGTGGCGCGCCGAGATTCATTGCAACCCATCAACAGTTGATCGAGCGCGGCCTGAACGTCCTCACGTTGACATAGGTTGGCTGACTTCTCGTAAACGTCGCTCCGAGCGTAGGAAGCCCGCCGTGCACCGACGCGTACGTACACCACCCCCACTCTTCATCGTCATTGCCTCTAGGAGAACCGAGGCGTGAGGTGATCGCGTGGTTTCACGTGGAACGCCGTCAGCGCGATGTTCCACGTGAAACCATGCGGCGCGCCGGTCCATAGCAGAGTGGCCGTTTCACCGGGATTCCCGTTCTGCGCGGGAACCGGAGCGGCGTCGGGCCGTGCTTTCGCACGATCAGGATGCGTCTCGTCTCGCTGACCTCCTGCTCCGCGACGAGTTCGGCCCCGAGTACCAGCGCAGCGTCGGCGAGGGCGGTCCGCTCCGCCTCCTCGATCTCTCCCCGCTGCAGACAGGCCTCACCGCCGACCGCGAGGAGCGGCACGACCAGCTCGGCGACGGCCGGTGCGCTGGCGACCGCGCGAGCGGTGCCCGACGCGAACCGCTCGCGCAAGCTCGAATCCCGACCGGCCACCTCGGCACGTTGCGCGACGACTCGTCCCGCGATCCCCAGCTCCCGGAGCGCCCGCTCCAAAAACTTCGCCTTCTTGGCCGTTGCCTCGATCAAGGTCGTCTCCACGCCGGCCGCGAGCGCGACCGGAATGCCCGGAAAGCCCGCGCCCGACCCGACGTCCACGTACGGAGATCGAATGAAAGGCACGACGCTCAGGCTGTCGAGGAGGTGCTCGACGATCTCGGCGGGCGTGCGCGCTCCCGTCAGATTCATGCGGCGGTTTTCCGCCAGCACGAGCTCTGCGTAGTGCGCAAGAGGCTCGACCAGGCGGCCCTCCACCCTCGCCTCGACCAGCAGGGTCGCGACGGCCGTGCGGTCGTTCACGGCACCGTCGCGGCGAGCCGGTGGAGCCAGACGCTCAGGATCGCGACGTCCGCCGGAGCGATCCCCGGAATCCGGGCAGCCGCGCCGAGCGTCGGAGGGCGGCGCGCGCCGAGTTTCTCACGCGCCTCGCGGGAGAGGGCCGGGATCGCCGCATAGTCGAGGTCCGGCGGGATCGCGATCTGCTCCCTGCGCTCCGCCCGCGCGATCTCGTCCTCCTGGCGGCGCACGTAGCCCGCGCAGCGGATCTCGATCGCGACCCGCTCGCCGACCTCCGGGGGAAGCGGCGGGTCGAAGCGCTCGGCGACCTCCGCGAAGCCGAGGCCCGGCCGACGCAAGGCGTCGGCGACCGTCGCGCCCCCCTCGAAGCGCTCGCCGCGGATCTCGCGCCGTCCGAGCGGCAGGCGTTCCGCCTCGCGCACGGCACGTTCGAGGCGCTCGCGCCGCTCCTGGAACCGCTCCCACTCCGCGTCGCCGATCAGGCCGATCTCCCGACCGAGGGGCGTCAGGCGCAGGTCGGCGTTGTCGTGTCGGAGCACGAGGCGGTGCTCCGCCCGCGAGGTCAGCATCCGGTAGGGTTCGTCGACGCCTTTCAGGACGAGGTCGTCGATCAGCACGCCGATGTAGGCCTGGCTGCGGGCGAGGCGTACCGGCGCACGCCCCTGGGCCGCCCGCGCCGCATTGATGCCCGCGATCAATCCTTGGGCCGCCGCCTCCTCGTAGCCCGAGGTCCCGTTCAGTTGGCCGCAGTGGTAGAGCCCCCGGATCCGGTGCGTCTCGAGCGCGTGGTTCAGTTCGGTCGGGGGGACGGCGTCGTACTCGACGGCATACCCGGCCCGGAGCATCACCGCCTCCTCGAGACCCGGCAGGGTGTGGAGCATCGCGAGCTGGACCTCCGCCGGGAGCGAGGTCGAGAATCCGCCGACGTAGAGGGTCGGCTCGTCCCACCCCTCGGGCTCGATGAAGATCTGGTGGCTCGGGTTGTGCGCGAACTTGACGACCTTGTCTTCGATCGACGGGCAGTAGCGTGGGCCGATCCCGCGGATGAGATCGAGGCCGTAGAGGGGCGAACGGTGGAGGTTCTCGCGTACGAGCGCATGCGTCCGCTCGTTGGTCTCCGTGATCCAGCACGGAAGCTGCGGCCCCCAGAAGCGGGGCTCGTCGTGATAGGAAAAGCAGAGCGGCCGCGGGCTGGGCTCCTGGACGCGCATCGCCGCGGTGCGGACCGACGCTCGCGCGATGCGCGGCGGCGTCCCCGTCTTCAAGCGGATCGTGGGAAAACCGAGGCGGCGCAACGCCTCGGAGAGCCCGCGCGCGGGAGGCTCGCCGAAGCGGCCTTCGTCCTGCACGACGTCGCCGCGGTAAGTCTTTCCGCCGAGGAAGGTTCCGGTCGCCAGGATGACGCGGCGCGCCCGGAGGGTCCGCCCGTCGGCACAGACGACCCCGCGCACCTCGCCCGCGGAGACGAGGAGGCCCTCCACCAACCCGCGCACGATCTCCAGGTTCGGCTGGTCGCGGAGAACCCGCAGCGCAAGCGCGGCATACGAGGGCTTGTCCATCTGCTGGCGGAGCGAGCGTGCTGCAGGTCCCTTGCTTTCATTCAAAAAGCGCGCGTGCAAGCTGCAGCGGTCGGCGAGCCGGCCCATCGCGCCGCCGAGAGCGTCGATCTCGCGAACGATCTGCCCCTTCGCGCTCCCGCCGATCGATGGGTTGCACGGCAGCGTACAGATCTTCTCGGGATCGCCGGTGACCAGAACGGTCGGGACTCCCAGGCGCGCGGCAGCGAGGGCTGCTTCGACGCCCGCGTGACCGCCGCCGACGACGATCACCGCCGCATCGTCACCGAGAGCCTGCGTCACCCGCATCGCTCACCGTCGCGCGCCCCGCTTGCGCGCCCTACGAGAGCTGCGCGAGCCGCCGCAAGCGCAGCGCCAGCCAGAGCAGCAAGATCCCGAAGAGGATCGCGTAGATGCCGACGAGCCACACGACCACCAGGAGCCCCACCGGAGGCACGATCACCATCAGGATCCCGAAGAGGATCGAGGCGATCCCTCCGATCATGAGCAGAAGTTCGTCTTCGAGGTGTCGGCGCAAGCGAACCGCGGCAACGATCTCCAAGATCCCCGTGAGGATCGCCCAGGCGGCGATCGTCACATAGAGCGCGAAGGCCGTCGCCCGCGGTTCGAAAAAGGTGATGATGCCGATGACGAGCCCGGCCAGGCCCTCCAGCGCGAGCGGCCACCACCGCTCGTGCGCCTCGACCGCACGGAGCGCAAGGACTAGCGCGAAGATCCCGTCCACGAACGCATAGGCCCCGAAGAGGAAGAGCAACGCCAACCACGTCGCTCCCGGGAAGACGATCGCAAGGATTCCGAAGAGGATCGCCGCGATACCGCGGATCGCCAGCGCCCACCAATTCCGAACCAGTGCATGAATCCCGATCATGACTCCTCCTCCCTTCTCTCGACGGACTACTTCTGGTGATGATGGTGTCGCGTCCGGTTATACCCACTCCATAGGAACCGACCCGCTCGCGATAACCGCCTGCCGTGTGGACGAGGTTTCTGCCGAGGCTCCGCCCCATCATTGCAGGCTCCCGACGGATTGCCACCATTCTGCCTCGTACGGTAGAATGGCACCACCATGCCACTGAGCATCAAGAGCGCAGAGGTGGATCGCCTCGCCCGCACGCTCGCCGACGAGACCGGCGAGGGACTGACGGCCGCCGTCGCCGAGGCGCTCAGGGAACGCCTCGCAGCGGTCCGCCGGCGGCGAAATCGCGCGGCGGTCCTCGACCGCATCCAGCAGATCGCGCGCTCGCGCACCGTGCTCGACAGTCGCTCCCACGAGGAGATCGTGGGATACGACCGCGCCGGCCTTCCCCGCTGATGGTTCTCGACACCTCGGCCGTCATCGCCATCCTCCGCAACGAGCCCGATGCCGACCGCTATCGGCGCGCCATCGAAGAGGCCGATGAGCTGCGCATCGGTGCCCCGACGCTCGTCGAGTGTGAGATCGTCGCCCGCGCCGCCCTCGGTGAAGAAGGGGCGCTCGATCTCCGTGCGTTCATCTGCCTGCTCGACGTTCGCGTCGAGCCGTTCGGGCCGCGCGAAGCCGAGTACGCGTCCCTCGCCTACCGGCGGTACGGCAAAGGCCGTCATGACGGCGGTCTGAATCTCGGCGACTGCTTCAGCTATGCGATCGCGGCGTCGCACGACGAACCGCTGCTCTTCAAAGGCGACGACTTCTCGCGCACCGACATCGCGAGCGCACTCGCGGCACCGTGAGCGCCGTGCGTGCGGCGCGCTACTTGCCGATGCAGAAGCGCGCGAAGATGCCGGTGACGATCTCCTCGGCGGCTCCGCTGCCGTCCAGGTGCGCGAGCGCGGCGTAGGCCCGTTGCAGCTCTGCGCCGATGAGGTCCAGCGCCTCGCCGCCCGCCAGCGCCGCCTCGGCGGCGGCCAAGGCCTCGCGCGCGCGGATCGCCGCTTCGACCTCATGGGCGGCGGCCAGGTGGGGATGATCGAGATCGATCCGCTCGCCGCCCCAACCAGCGACGGCCAGCGCGCGCCGAAGGCGCTCCAGGGTCTCCGGCTCCCTGACGCTCCCCACGATCGCGTCCGGATCGCCGAGCTCATCGGCCCCTCGCTGCCCGAGATCGGCTTTGTTGCAGAAGACGACACGCGGGCGCTCGGCGCTCTCGCGCACCAGCTCGCGCGCCTCCGCGCCGAGCGGGACCGAGCCGTCGATGACGACGAGGGCGACCCGCGCGTGCTGCAACGCGCGCCGCGAGCGCGCGATGCCTTCGGCCTCCAGGCGGTCGGCGTGGGCGCGAATCCCCGCGGTATCGATCAAGCGCACCGGCACGCCGTCGATGGTGATCGTCTCCTCGATGGTATCGCGCGTCGTCCCCGGAATCTCGGAGACGATCGCCCGCTCCTCGCCGAGCAGCGCGTTCAACAACGATGACTTGCCGGCATTGGGAGGCCCAACGATCGCGACCGTGACGCCCTCGCGAACGAGCCGGCCTCGCTCGCCGTCGCGTAGGAGGCGCTCCACCCCGGCCGCAACCGCGCCGATCCGTGCGGCGAGCGCGGCGCGATCGGGCTCTGGGACCTCGTCGGGAAAGTCGAGCGCGCCCGCCACTTCTTCGAGCACCCGCGCCAGCCCGTCGCGGAGCGCGCCGACGGCGGCGGTCAGCCCGCCCCCGAGATTCGCGAGGGCGGCGCGTGCCGCCGCGCGGCCTTCGGCGGCGATGAGGTCGGCGACCGCGGCGGCCTCGTGCAGCCCGAGTTTCCCGTTGAGGAACGCCCGCTTCGTAAACTCGCCCGGCTCCGCGAGGCGCGCGCCGCAGGCGATCGCGGCGCGGAGCACCTCTCGGACGATCACCGGCGACCCGTGGAGGTGGAGCTCGAGGACGTCTTCGCCGGTGTAACTGTGCGGCGCGGGAAAGAAGAGCGCGAGCCCGCGATCCAAGGCCTCCCCCGCCTCGTCACGCACCTGCACCAGCGTCGCCCGGCGCGCCGGAGACAATCGCCCGAGGAGGCGCTCGGCGATCGCCGGGACCTTCGGTCCGCTCAGGCGCACCACCGCGACGGCGCCGCGTCCGGGCGGCGTCGCGGGGGCGACGATCGTCGGCGTTACTTCGGGAATACCACCACGCACCGCTCGGGCTCTTCGCCCTCGGACTCCGTGCGGACGTGGTCGCTGGCCGCCAGCGCGAGATGCACGATCTTCCGCTCGGAGGGCAGCATCGGGTCGAGTTTGCAGGGCTTGCCCTCGCGCACTACGCGCTCGAGGGTCTCCAGCGCGAGGGTGCGGAGGCGATCGGCGCGATGCGCCCGGTAGCCTTCGGCGTCGATGGTGTAGTACATGCGATTGTGGCGCACCCCGAGGTTGAGGATGTTGTTGAAGACCAGGTTGAGCGCCTCGAGCGTCTGCCCGCGCTTGCCGATCAGCATCCCGAGATCGTCGCCTTCGACCTCGAAGTACGCGCCTTCGGGCCGCTCGAGATAGGAGATCTGCGCGCCGCGGACACCCATGCGCTCGAGGATCTCCGCGAGCAGATCGCGCGCGGCCTTCGCCTTCTCGGGTACGCTCGCACGCCGCCCGCGTCCGGTGCGGCGGCGCGCGCCGCGATCGCGCAGCGGTGCGTTCTTCCCGGGGATGCGCCGATCGCGAATCCCGGCGGGTTGTTCTTCGAATTCGAAATCGTCTTCGTACAGCACTAGCGGTTCTTGCTCTTCTTTTTCTTGGAGGGAGTCGTTGCACCGGATGCGGCGGCGCCGTTGGTGTGCGCGCTCGCGGCGGCGAGCGCGGGTGCAGGAAGGTCGTCGGTGATGACGTGCTCGCTGTCGAGGACCGAGAGCGGTTGATGGTACTTGCGCAGGAGATAGATCGTCTGGGCCATCTGGAAGAGGTTCGAGGCGAGCCAGTAGAGCACCATCGCGGACGGCCACTCCATCCGGAAGCCGGAGAACGCGAAGATGAGCGGCATCATCCACGCCATCATCTTTTGCGTCTGCGCCTGTTGCGGATCGGTGGCCGGCATACTGCCGTAGCGGACGCTGAAGTACATCGACAGCGTGTACAGCACGAGCAGCGGCACGTCCGGCCGCGCGAGGCTCGGCGCGAAGATCTGCGGCCAGTGCGCCGCGAGCGGGGAGCCGATCCACAGCCATCCCGCGTGGTCGTAGAGCGAGCGATGGCCCATCACCACCCAGAAGACCGCGTAGATGATCGGAAGCTGGATGAGCATCGGAAGGCAGCCGGCGAACGGGTTGACGCCTTCGCTCTTGTAAAGCGCCATCGTCTCCTGCTGGAGGCGCTGCGGATCGTCCTTGTAGCGTTGCTGGAGCCGCTTGAGTTTCGGTCCGAGTCGCTGCATCGCCAGCATCGCCTTGAACGATCGCACGTTGAGGCCCCAGAACGCCAGGCGGATCAGCGCCGCCAGGATCACCAAGCTCCACCCCAGATTGCGAACCGGACCGTCGATCGCGAGGACGAGCGACGAGAGAAACGCGACGATGGGATCGAGGAACCAGTTGGTCAGAAGAAGCGGCACAGGTGTCCTTTCAACGGCGAGCGATCACGGAACGGGATCGAACCCGCCCGGATGGAGAGGATGGCAGCGCGCGACCCGCAGGAGCGCCAAGCGCAGTCCCCGCATCGCGCCGTACTTCGCGATCGCCTCGGCGGCATACTGCGAGCAGCTCGGCGCAAAGCGACAGGCGGGAGGCAGGACCGGCGAGAGGAAGCGGCGGTAGAGGGCCAAGAGCGCGAGGAGCAGCCGGGTCACGGTGCGCGCAACCCTTCCTGCAGGTCGCGCTCCAGGCGGGCAAACGGCGCGCTCACGGCGGCGGGGCGGACGATCACGAGCACGCGCAGGCGTTCGTCGCCGGTGAGTGCACGATCAAGGACGGCGCGCACGCGCCTGCGCGCCCGATTGCGCAGCACTGCCGAGCCGAGTTCCTTCCCCGCAGCGATCCCGACGAGCGTGCTCGTGTCACCGGGTCGGCCGGCGGCCCGATAGACGGTCACGGTCGGCGTCGCGACCCGCCGGCCACTGCGGCGCAGGCGTTCGAAATCACCGGCCCGCCGGAGCGGGAGATACCGGCGCATCAGACCGTCAGGCGATGGCGCCCTTTCTTCCGGCGGCGCGAGATGACGCGCCGGCCGTTCTTCGTCCGCATCCGTTCGAGGAAGCCGTGCACCCGCTTGCGGCGGCGGTTGTGCGGCTGGTAGGTCCGCTTCATGGGTCGTCGTCTCTCCTGCAGAAGGTCGCCGCTGGCGGCGGCGCAGCGAGTCAGTATAGGTGCGCTCCCGTCGCTCCGTCAAGCGAGAGGGTCGGTCTCGCCCTCCGCGGCTTCTCGGTAGTGGTCCCTTTTGAAAAGGGGTCCCCGTTGACTTTATTCCGCGAAGGCCTCACGCTTAGGGTATGCCCAAGCGCTCAAGCAAACCGCCTGCCGATCCCAATCAAGCTGCGAAATCCATCGTGGAACGCGTTACAGGCGAACAGCCTGCGCTAGAGCCTGCCCCGGACAAGAACCCGGCAGCGCAGGCGCTAGGGCGTCTCGGCGGCCTTAAGGGTGGCAAGGCGCGGGCCGCGTCGATGACGCCTGAGGAGCGGAAAGAAGTGGCGCGAAAAGCCGCCGAGGCCCGCTGGGGGAAAAAGGGTTAAGGTCGCGTCAGCTGCTGGACGAGCGGATCGATAAAGAATGAAGCCCAGCACGCCTTTGCCAGGTTGTTTCCGTAGCCTTGCCATGTCGCATTAACGACCTTCAGGCCGCGGTCCTGAATCTTTTCTATGGCCGGTACTAGGTCGGCATCTCCACTTACGAGGATCGCGACTTCGTACGCCTCCTCCCACGCAAGCGAGAACATATCAGTAAGAATCGCCGAATCCACGCCCTTTTCGACGGCTCGCTCGAAGGGAGTTTTGCAATTCGGGCAGTCAGCCAGGTCGGTGTTGCAAGCCCCGCAGTGGATCGGCTTTTTACGCGCCTTTCGCTCGTGCACAAAAACGCGGAACCCAGGCTGGCGATCTAAGAAGCTGTCGAGCCAACCCCGCAGTTTCGCATCTTTGTGTGGGTTAACAGACGCATAAATGCGTGTTTCGTCGATTCGCAAAGTGCCGAGTTGTGACGCCGTCGCTTGTGTTGCGCTCGCGAGAACGGTTGGTAGCTTCGACCAATCGAGGTGCGCGTCGTTGCTGCGATCACGCCATTGGAGCTGGAAGTTCCAAAAGTCGATGAACAAACGAACCGAAGTAGACAACGTTGTCGCCCTCCCGCGTTCACGATGGTAGGTAGAGAGAATTAATACGGGGAGCCTCTCGGCTCCCCGGGAACATCATTCGGCTGCCGCGCAAGTTCGCATTGCAACCGGGAACGGAATACGCCACGCTAGGCGCGTGACGGGAACGTCATGGCCACATG
>Ga0080006_1135847_pt1 | contig 136799 bp, 156 predicted proteins | sample RS3BMetagenome_FD_69209 | JGI IMG/M metagenome (GOLD analysis project Ga0080006, IMG submission 69209) | Ferric oxide microbial mat and aquatic microbial communities from Rainbow Spring, Yellowstone National Park, USA - RS3B (SPADES... ...
CACGAAATGACGCGTGCTACCTGTCGATCCAGGTCGGGCTTTTGGTCTGCCGACGACACGCGGGCGTACACAACTGTCCGGCCACGGCGTTGAGCGGGTCTGTCCGCCAAGTCCCCGACCAAGATCAGCTTCCCCATCTTGCGAGCCGGCACAGGCAGCTTGCCCTCGCGGAACCACTTGTACGCGGTTTGCGGATGCACCCCTTGGCTCAGCGCCCACTCACGAAGATTCACTAACACTCACTATAGCAGCATGCGCCGTCATCTGTTGCGACCCTTTCGCGCACCATCTCCCGCAGTCGATCACACACCCTCGCCCAGGTGCCGTTGCGCGACCACGTGAGGTGGTGGCGGTGTACCGTGTTTCAGTGCGGATAGCACGGGGGAAGGGCGCGCCACTGGCCCCCGTCGCACAGACGTAGAAGATGGCATCGACGACCACACGGCGATCGTTCTTCACCGGACGCCCCATTCGTCCATCGCCCGAGTAGGGCGCTACGAGATCGGCGATCAGCGCCCACTCCTCGTCGGTCAGATCTCCGTGGGTCGTCCGCCAGGTGCTCGAATTTCCAAGGGATTCGCTCATGCCGGGACATTACGCGCGCTGACGATCCGGTCAGAGTATTTCCGGCATCTTCGCTGCGCGAACATTGGCGACAGCCTCTAAAGGTCCACCACGAAGGAGACCAGATCTCCGTATTCGAACTTCGACTGCATCCGGCTCCGGTGGTACGCCCAGGGCTCAATATGCTACTATGTAGCACATGGAACGGATCGGAGTTCGCGAGCTTCGCCAACACGCCAGTCGCTACCTCGCCCGCGTTGCAACGGGAGAGACGATTGAGGTGACTGATCGAGGACGGCCGATCGCCTTCCTTGTTCCCACCCATGAAGAAGGGTGGCAGGATCTCATCGCTCGTGGTCAGGTTCTCGCTGCTACCGGTGAAGGTCATGTGGTCGACGATGCACCGAACGACTACGGCATCGACGCCTCAGGTCGATTGGCGACGATGCGCGCTGAGGAGCGATGAGGCTCTACCTCGACTCGTCTGCGTTGGTAAAGCTGGTCCAGAAGGAGAAAGAGTCTGCGGCTCTGCGACGATTTCTGCGTCGTCACCGTGCTGACCCGCTCGTGACGAGCGCACTCGCGCGAGTCGAGGTGGTGAGAGCGGTCCTTACCGCGGGACCCGCCGCTCTCGCCCAAGCGCGCCGCCAGCTCTCGCGCCTCGACCAAATCCTGATGACCACCGAGGTGCTCGATCGCGCCGCGACGTTGTCCCCAAACGGACAGCTGCGTAGCCTTGATGCGATCCATCTTGCGGCCGCGCAGTTTGTCGGCGCGGACCTGCGAGCGGTCGTCACCTACGACCATCGGATGGCGGACGCGGCGCACCATCTCGGCTTCGCTGTCGAGATGCCAACTTGAACCCACGAGGCCTGCCACACCCTACCGATCACGCGACACCCGGCTACGCCTGTAGCAGGCGGCAGTGATCGAGGCGTTCTCGCGCGTCATCCAAGTTCGAATACGAGTGACTATGGCCCACCCTATTTTCGGGGCGAAAGTCCTGGATGGCCACTTCTGCGCCGGCGATCGCCAGGGCCGTTAAGACCGGCCGGGCGAATAGTAAGGACGGGATCGCGACGCTTCATCCGCTTCGACCCTGACGTAATCGCCGCATTCCTCGACAACGCACTACAACCACAAGTGCCCGGCCATGGCCGCCGAACCTCGCCAGAGACGACGCCGAACACGTCGCCCGACCGGGCGGATGGTAGGGGCTCACGTTATAGAGCACCTTTGGCCGCCCGACGTGCCGTTCTGAGCTTGTCCTACGCCACAACGACCGGGTTCTCAGGCAAACATTCGGCGCTGACCCAACGGCGCGCAGCGGGCCTCCCCGCCGCCTCCACGCCGGGACGGCTTCCGCTGCCGCTACGGACGCTCATCCACAGATACGCTATGAGAACGCTATATTGTTGCTATGAGCGTGGTGATACGGCAGTCCGAGTTGCGCAACGACAACGCGACGGTCATGCGCCGGGTGGCCGAGGGCGAGTCCTTCGTGGTGACCGTCAACGGTCGCCCGGTCGCCGATGTGGTGCCTCATCGCCAGGACACCGGCAGGCGCCGATTCGTGGCGGTCACCGACTTGGCTGAGGCGTTCGCCGCGGAGCCATTGGTGGACCCGAAGGCATGGCGGAACGATCTGGCTGCCGCCGAAGAGACTTTCGGTCCGGACGAGCCCTCCGACCCGTTCGACCCGGAGAGGCATTGACCTCCGGCGAAGCGCGCCGTGCCCTGCTCGACACCTCGGTGGTCATCGACTTCCCGGCCACGCAGGTCGCCCAAGTGGCGGACGAGGTCGCGGTGTCGGCGGTGACGATCGGTGAGCTGCAGTACGGCGTGGCGGTTGCGCCCGACCCGCTGACCCAGATGGCCCGGCGGCGACGGGTGCAAGCGATATTGGACCGCTTCGAGGTGCTGTCGTTCGACGTGAGTGTCGCTGAGTACTACGGGGCGCTGGCCGGCCTCGTGCGCCAGCGTGGCCGCAACCCACGGCCACGCCGCATGGACTTGCAGATCGCCGCGACCGCAGCACGCCACGGTCTGACACTGCTGACCCGCAACGGTAGCGACTTCACAGGCCTGGAGTCAGCGCTGGTCGTAGTCGACCTCCCTGACCAGCCGTAACTGAACGGCGGGCTCGAACCCAGCGGCCGGGAGAACCGGTGGGATGGCGCTTGAAGTGCCTGCTGCCTTTTGGGGATGGCCGTCGAACGAAGCGTCGGCTTGCTGGGATCCCGGCTGTGGTGTGCTCGTAAGTAGCGGCGGCACCTTCTGCGTAGGAGTGCCCACCGCGTCGACAGACTCCCTACGTCGTGGTCGGTGATCGGGCTGTCGTATTGGCGCCACGAGACCGCTGCTCGATCCTCGGAGCAAGTAGCCGAGCACCTCGTTGTGCAACGGCGCGGTCTGCAGCCCTGGTACATCGACTGCCACTTCCGTGTGGCTACCGTCGAGCGAGACTACGGGCCAGCCGACTCCAAGCTCCGTTCAGTGCCGGCCTAACACCGTGCTATGGCCCGGTCGGCGCGATCCGGCCATGTACTGCGTCACCAGCTGTCGAGGCGATCGAGCAGCCAGCTCGGCCCGACCACTTCCCCTCCGGCGGCGCGGACCCGAGCGGCCAGTTCCCGATCGGCGGTTACGACGACGGCTCCGAGGTTGACCTTAGCGACGGCCGCGATCGAGTCGTCTCCTCCACAATACCGATCCGGAAATCGCACCATGGGCCCTAAGGGTCGCGATTTCATCAGCTGTGGCGACATAGTTAGGGCCTTTCGGCCCTAGCCGACGATACCGAGGACAGATCAGCCGCCCATTCCACCCGCCCCGAAACCGTTGCCCTGCAAGGAGAACTACCAGGTCATACCGGCATGGTCACCCACATTCGTGCCTGAAGACCCAGATTTGACCTCGAAGGTGATGCCCGACCTCGTGGCTGTCACGCGCCCGCAGTGCAGGGGCGGTCCTCCGACCAGGGGCGACACCCGGCCCGTGGAGAACCCGTCCCGACGGGGGAAGACGGGCTTACGCCGCTTCCTCGTGTGCTGCAGGCTCGAAGGCCCGCAGCATGGTCGCTGCGCTGCGCTGGATGCGCTCGCAGGATGCCCTGATCCCGGAGATGGCCTGCTCGCCGCCGCCAGCCCAAGTCGCGACGTAGCCGAACGAGTAGCCGCTAGAGTCGATCCCGAGCGCCTGGCAGACCACGTACGCCGTGGACTCTGCCTCCAACTCGGCGAGCCCCCGACTGTCGAAGGTCTCATGCAACAAGGCGTGTGCGATCTCGTGGGCGAGCGTCTTCACCCGCTGGGCCGGGGTGTTACGGGTCTCGACCCGAATGCGGCGCTCGGCGTGACTGCAGTCGCCGTTCGTGGAGCCACCGAACTCGCGCTCCTCGACGCTGAAGCCGACCGATCGGGCGACGCCGAGGAGCGTCGCGTAGCGCCCGGCAGGGTCGTCGCCTTCGAGACGGTCGCAGATAGTCGGCAGCTCTTCGCCGTCGGTCTGGGCGACGTCGAACACGGGGACGAACTTGAAGCCCCGGATGACGTTCTCGGGCTCGCCGTCTTCGGCTTCGGCGTTCTTGTAGACCATGGGGGCGAGAATCCAGATGGCTTTCTCACCCCGCCGGACGAAGCGGTTCATCTTCGCCCACGCGTTGAAGCCCGCCACCTGGCTTGCCTCGTGGCGCTGGGCGGCGATGAGAACCACGTTGTTGAAGCTGTAGCGGTGGAACTTGGACTGGAAGTCCAGGTGGCGCTGCCACTCCTCGGACGTCGTGAGGTTGCTGATCCCCTCAGCCAGCTTCTCGATGAGTTCCCGGTGGGTGTTCTTCGCGGTCATTGCTGAGTCCTTCCATAGGGTGTGGATCTGATACACCCACAAAGCCAGGGCAAGGCCGAGCGGAGCAGTCCCGGAGCGAAGCTCCGTGCACTTCAGGGCATGCAGCTCCCAGCTCTGCCAGGGTGAGCAATCAGAGAGACCCGCATGCAGCGGGCGAAGGACCGCACCCACACACCTCGACGATCCCTAGGCTGGCGGTCAAGAAGGGATCACTAACGATCCGAGTCCGCAACACACTACCGGCCACCTGTGACACCATCGCCTCCGACGCCATCCGGGGTGTAGGATGCGATCCGGAGGCGAGCAGATGACTGTGTTGCGGATACTCAGCGCTGGCGCCGCCATGGGGTTGCTGAAGGAGTTGAAGTCTGAGTTTGAGGCCGGAAGCGGTTGTAGCGTCGCCGCTGCGTTCGGTCCGGTGGGTACGATCGCAGAACAGTTAGCGCTCGGCGCTCCCTGCGACGTGCTGATCACGAGCGAAAAGATGTACAGGCAGTCGCTGGAGCGCGACGTCCGGGGAGCTTCTGGCGTGGCTGAACTCGGTAGCGTCTGCACCTCGGTGGCGGTAAGGGTGCATGATCGTCTTCTTGACGTTTCCACGCCGCAACTGCTTCGTCAGTCTCTTTTGACCTGTGACGCCATCTTCTTCCCCGATCCTGACCGTTCGACAGCTGGTATCCATCTGGTTAGGACGTTGGACCAACTTGGCATACGCGATCGTCTGATCGACCGGTTGCGTCCGTTTCCCGAAGGGGCAGCAGCGATGAGCGCGTTGGCCCGGTGTAGTGACAGTCGACCCGTTGGTTGTACTCAAGCGACTGAGATCGCCTACACCGAGGGTGTGACTGAAGCGGGACCACTTCCAGAGCCACACCGACTGGATACAAAATATTTTGCGGTTGCTGTCTCCGAGCTAGGGACAGGAATCGCTGCTGAGTTCATCGAGTTCCTGGGCCGGGGCCACGTACGGCATTTAATCAAACAAGCCGGTTTCTTATAGCCGACATTGCGCTCAGGCCCGGCAGCGATGGCCTGGCCCTACCCATCCCGACGCGCCGCCACCTTCCTGTGCGATGCTGGGAAGCGTGGGATCGTCGGATGACGCGTTTCTCAGACCGGAATGGAACGGCCGCCTCACGTATGTGTCCGCCTCCGGCCGGGCCGTCGCAGCCCGTAACGGGACGGTTGGGGCCATTATCAGCGCCCAGAGGCTCGGAGGGGTCACCGTGGCCTGCCCGCGCTGCGATGCTTGCGCTGCGGTCGTATGGCGTCGCTTCGACTATTTCGACCACAAGCTTCCCCTATATTTCACCAAGTGCCGGCGATGCCACCGCCGTAGGCCGATACCCGCCTACGAGGTCGCTTTCCGGCTTTCCGAGGCCGGTGTCAGCGACCCTATGTCAGTTCTGCGCCAAGGGCTACGACACAGCGACGCGCCGTTTCGGACCGTCGGGCCTTTCGATCAGGTCCCAGTTCGAAAGGCCGCCATCTCGATCCAGGAAGCTGAGGAGGTTCTAGCTAACCGCAGGCGGGCCTTCGGAAGGAAGCACCCGCTGACCTTCGAGGCCCGCTCTCGGGTCTGCGAAGCCGTCGGCGAGCTAGGCGACGCCGAGGAAGCTGCCAGCCTCTACGAGGACCTCCTCGCCGACCAGATGGCTGCCATGGACCCGCGGTCGCCGGCTGTCTTGGCGAACCGCTACCGGGCCGCGGTGTGGACTGCGCTCGCTGGTGACGCTCCGCGGGCGCTTGATTCGCTTCGCTCGCTGCTGCCCGCTCAGACAGCGGCCCTAGGCGACAGACACGTGAACACTCTCGTCACCCGGGCCGTGATAGCCCAGCTTATGCACGAAACCGGAGACGTGGACGGAGCGATACACGCTCTGCGGGAGGTGAGCAACGACGAGTTACGAACCCTCGGCTCCGAGCATCCCGCGACCGAAGCATCCCGGCGCCTGCTGGCCCAGTGGGACCATTAGAAGCGCACAGTTGGACCGCTACAAGCCGGGTCCGCTGACGAGGTGGACCGAACGCTTGGGTTGGCACGCTGGCGGCACCACACCAAGCCTCATTGCGGGCGGGGACCATCCAAAGCCGTCCCCGCCCGCATTGGAGGCCGTCCTACTTCTTCGTCTCCCAGAAGATCTTGTCGATCTCCGCTATGTGAGCGAGCAACTCGTCAGCCACAGCCGTGTCGTTGGTCTTCTTGGACTCGCCAGCAGACTTCGTAGCCTTCCAAAACAAATCATGCAAACCCGGGTGCGCCTCCAGGTGATTCGCCTTGAAATAATCCGTCCACAGCACCCAAAGATGATGCTTGACGAGCTCGGCCCGCTCCTCCTTGATCAAAACAGCGCGCGTCCTGAACACGTTGTCATCAGAAGCATTGAACTTCTCCATGCACGCCTTGACTGACTCAGCTTCGATACGCGCCTGCGCCGGGTCGTACACACCGCAAGGAAGATCACAATGCGCGCTCACCACAGCCGGCGCACGCAAAGAGTCAACAAATGTCAATACACGAGCTGCCAAAACCATTATCAGACGCTCCTAGTCTCGAAAGGAATTTTCTCTCATAGCCTACCCTGGACGACGTGCAACGTCGGCGTAGCCTGCCCATGCTACGACGCCTCGCCGTGACAGGTCGGAGCATGCTGCCCGCCTTCCAACCCGGCGACAGGATCCTCGTCGCGCACCCAGCTCTGCTGCGGCTCTTCTCCCCACGCTCGCAACGGGTGCGCCCAGGCGACGTGGTCGCGTTCTACGACCCCCGCAACCCGCCAGGATCCCCGAACGCCACGATGCTGCTCAAACGCGTGGACGCACTGCGCAACGGCGAGGTCGACCTTCGAGGTGACAATCCCAGCGCCAGCACGGACAGCCGGCACTTCGGTACTATCCCCGTGACGGACGTGGCAGGCATAGCGCTTTACCGGTACTACCCAGCCCAGCGGGTGGCCTGGTGGCCGGGTCGCAGCAGACCTGGCGACGGCTCAGGCACTCGCACCCGAAGCGCCTAGGGGTCGGGAACGATCCAGCGGTCCATCATTTCCTGGCGTCGCTCCGCCCAATCCTCGGCGGTTATGGCGTAACGGACGTGGTCCTCCCATCGACCGTTGATCTCCAGGTAACGCAGCGCCGTGCCCTCGTTGCGCAGACCGACTTTCTCGGCGACACGGTGACTCGGGGCGTTGCGGGGAATGATCGACGCCTGCACGCGGTGCAGCCCGAGATCCTCGAAGGCGAACCGGCAGATCACCACTAGGGACTCTGGAGTGTAGGAGTTCCCCGCGAGCGCCTCGTCCATCCAGTAGCCGACGTAAGCGTTCTGGTACGGGCCGCGCTGCACCGACGACAGGTTGATCTCGCCCGCGAAGCGGTCCCGGGCTGGACCGACGAAGATGCCGAAGCCGTATCCGGTGCCGAGCTGACGTTCCCTTTCCCTAGCCCCGCAACGGAACGCGAACACCCGGCGGTCCTGCGTTGCGTCGGGCTGGCCCGGTATGGGCATCGGCTCCCATTTGACCAGCCAGTCCCGAGCGCGTATCCGCACTTCCCGCCACGCAGCGAAATCGCCGGCTACCAGGGGCCGCAGCATTACCCGCTTGCCCATCAAGGCCAGCGGGTGGCGCACCGAGGGCGGCCAGCTCACCTGCCCATGATCTTCGCTAGAGCACCGAGCAGAAGCGTCACGTTGGCCATGCGAGCCGTGTTACCCATGCATCCGATACGCCAGACACGCCCGGCCCACGCGCCGACGCCGCCCCCTATCTCGATCCCGAACTCGTCGAGCAGGGAGCGCCGCACGGCGGCGTCGTCGACATCGTCTGGGACCAGGACCGTCGTCAGCTCGGGGAGCCGGTGCCCTTCGGTCGCCCACAGTTTCAAGCCGAGCTCCTCGAGCCCATCCTGGAGGGCCCTGCCGCAGGTGCGATGACGCTCCCAGGCGGCTTCGAGGCCTTCGTCGAGGACCGCCCCGAGGCCGGCGTGCAACGAGAAGATCATGGCTATGGGGGCCGTGTGATGGTATTTACGAGTCGCCCCCGACGTGTAGTCGCCGATCATGCCCAAGTCGAGGTACCAGCTCTGAGGGATAGGCACCCGACGCTGCCTGGCTCGCTCGTTCATGGTGAACGGCGACAGGCCCGGTGAGACACCGAGGCACTTCTGCGTGCCGCTGTAGGCGATGTCGACACCCCAACCGTCGATGTCCACGGGGATCCCGCCGAGAGACGTCACGCAGTCCGCTAGGACAAGAGCGTCGCGCTTTCCTTCGGCGACAGAGCGCACGTCGTTCTCCACGCCGGTGCTCGTCTCGGCGTGCACGAGGGCTATCAGCTTCGGAGCAGGGTGGGCGTCGAGCAGGGCCTGGGGGTCGAGCGGAGTACCCCAGGCAGCGTCGACGCGCACGACCTGGGCGCCACAGCGGCCGGCGACGTCGCACATCCTCTCGCCGAAGAGGCCGTTGACTCCTATCACTGCTACGTCCCCGGGGCCGACGGTGTTCACGAAGGCGGCTTCCATGCCCGCCGAACCTGTCCCCGAAACCGGTAGGGTCAGAGGGTTCGAGGTCCGCCAGACCGAGCGCAGCCTGTCGATCGTCTCGTCGAGCACCGCTATGAAATCCGGGTCCAGGTGGCCGAGCATCGGCCGGCAGAAGGCCGCCGTCGCCTCAGGGTAGGGGTTGCAGGGGCCGGGGCCCATCAGGACGCGTTCGGTTAGGACCATGCCCCAGATCGTAGGCAATGCAGCGAGCCCGCGCCGCCTCACCCGAGGGGGCGGCGTCCAACGCCGGCGGAGACCCCTCAGCCGGAGATGCTCGCAGCCAGGCCGTCGAGGATGTCCGCTTCGCTGGTCAGGCACACGTCGAAGCCGAAACGGGCCATCACCTCGTCCACCACGACGGCACCTCCTGCTATGACGTCCGCTCTGCCATCCTCGACGCCCGGTACGGCCCGACGTTGATCCGCCGTCATCGCTGCGAGCGTCGAGCAGATCCTTTGCACCGCTCCGCGCGAAAGCGTGTAACGGTGGAGTAGGTCTCGCTCGGTCCCGTCGACCCCTTGGTCTGTCGCTGCCAGGCACGCTACGGTTCCGGCGAGCCCGATCATCGCCTTCGCCTGTGACAGCTGGGGTGCTGCGAGCAGCGCAGCGTCGATCTCGCGCTGCACGCAGAGCCTCGCCGCTTCGAGCTCTTCGCCGGCAGGCGGGTCCGAGATGAGGAACCGTTCGGTTAGCCTCACGCAGCCAACGTCCATCGAGTACACCCCGGTCGGGCCGGTGGCGACGTCGGACCCGACGATGAGCTCGGTCGAGCCGCCTCCGACGTCGACCACCAGTACTGGACCTTCCACGTCACCGACGCCTCGCAGGGCGCCGGCGAAGGACAGGCGGCCCTCCTCGGACCCGTCGAGAAGCTCGGGCCGCGCCCCGAGTACCGACTCCGCAGCGTCGAAGAAGTCCTCCCGGTTCGCGGCGTCACGCGCCGCGGAGGTCGCTGTCACCCGCACGGTGCGAACCCCGTGACGGTCTAGCAGGTCCCGGTAGCAGCCAAGCACGCTCACCGTCCTGGCTATCGCGGCGGGGTCAAGGCGACCGCTGCGGTCGACTCCCGCTCCGAGACGGGTGATACGGTTGACTCGCTCCAACGCCTCCCCCCGGGCTGAGGCTATGAGCAGCCGGGTCGAGTTCGTTCCGCAGTCGATAGCGGCCACCGGCCCGCCTTGGTGGGCTCCGAGCGTCACGAGCTGCCGGCCCCTGAGACATCGGCATGCGGAACGTCCGCACCGCTTAGGCGGTCTGCTACCCAAAGCCCGACCGGGTCCGGACCGCCTGCCAGGAACCATGCATAGTGCGCGTGAAGGCACTTGACGCCCTTGCGAGTCCCCCCGACACCCCCCGAGGGAAGTGGCCCGCTCCAGCCAGCGGGCATCTCCGCTTCGCGCTCGGCTGCGTAGATCCAGTGAGCCATCTCAATCGCCTCGGAGCTCACGGCCTCTTCCGCTTCTCGTACCCCACCGGCCGCTTCGAGACGGTCAACAGCTTTGCGCTCAGCCGGACCGACGAGCCAGAACCTTGTCGGCATCGGCGTACCATCACGAAGCACCGGAGCGTTGTGGATCACCAAGGGCACGCCCAAACGATCTCGTAGCGTCACGGAGAAATCCCCGAGCGGTTCCCGACCGAGAAGTCTGGTCACGACCGCCCGATCGTCGGCCCGGGCGCCTCGGGCAGGCCCGGTCGCGCCTTTCGGCGTCAAGCCCCGGAGTGGCGGGAGCGGCGGACGAGCCATGCCAGGACGACGGCGACGATCACAGCAAGCGGAGCGAACCGCTTCATCGTGGAACCGCCGGCGACAGCGAGCAGGTCGAGCGGCTCCGCCTCGGGCGCGTCGATGCGGCGCACTCCGCTCGACTCCGTGGCGGGACCCGCCTCGGGGGAACTGGCCTGGGAGCTCCCGCCGGCTTCTTCTGAGCTGGCCGTCTCGTGGGAGGCTCCATCTCCCTGCGACGTCGACGTGGCTTCCGGGGTGGGCGCATCGCGGCCGGCAGCCAGGTCAGCTTCGAGAGCGTCGACGAACTGGCCTATCAGCTTCGAGCTGACGTCGGCGAGGACACCCCTGCCGAACTGTGCCACCTTTCCGGTCACCGTCAGCTCGGTGGCTACCGTGACCTTGGTGGCATCGCCGTCGGCCAGCATCGTGGCTGTGATCAGAGCGCTCGCGTTGCCCTGCCCTCTGGTGTCCCTACCGGTAGCTTTTAGTACTACTTTACCGGCCGCTTCGTCTCTCTCCACGAATGTCGCTGTACCCTTGTACTGGGCTGTTATCGGGCCCACTTTGACTTTCACCACGCCTCGATACTCGTCGCCCTCGACCTCTTGGAGTTGAGCTCCGGGCAACATCGGAGCGATCCGCTCCACGTCTGTAAGCACCTTCCACGCGTCTGCTACCGGAACAGCGACTCGGAACTCGTTGTTCAACTCCATCTGGTCAGATCCTCTCTAGTGTCGATATCGGCTGGCTCTCCTACGCAGGGTACTTCCTCGACTAGGTCAGGCCGATTTTTGATTAGGCTCCTCGCGCCCTCGTCGCCGGTTGTGGGCAGAAGCGCCCAGACCATCGAGGAGAGCTTGACAGGGTTGCGTAGTTTCCCATTGTAGGTGGCCACGGCTATCGGGCTCGAAGAAGCGGCCACCGACTGCCACGCTGCGGAGCCGATCAAGGGCTGGTCGGCGAGTCCCACTACGATGGCTTTCAAGCCCGCCTGACGGGCCTTGGAGACAGCGGTCCGCAAAGACGAAGCCTGACCTGAGGCCCATTCAGCGTTCTCGACGCTGACAACACCGGCGGGCAGCGCACCCGCCAGGTTCGTCGCTCCGGTCACAACCCACACAGGCCCGATGCCCGCCTCGAGTGCGGCGACCGTGGACCACCACACCACGGGGTGACCGTGCAGCTCGGCCAGCAGCTTGTGGCTCGCGTCTTCGGCGGAGCTGAACCGGCTGCCCGCCCCCGCAGCGAGTACCACAGCGGCGGTGCCTGCCAGTGGAGCGGCGTCGTCTGTCACTGGCCGGTCGACAGAACCCTCTCTGCGTGGATGGGACCCGCCTGGTCTCGCAGCGACTGGGGGTGCCTGCCAGCGCGCATCGCGATGATCTCCCCGCAGATAGCGACGGCGGTCTCCTCGGGAGTGCGCGCCCCGAGGTCCAGACCTATGGGCGCCATGATCCTCGCCAGGTCCGCCTCTGCGACGCCTGCCGCTCGGAGGCGGTCGTTGCGCTCATCGGTGGTTCGCCGGGAGCCCATCGCGCCCAGATAGCCGGCCGAGGTGGACAGAGCTGCGACTATCGCCGGCACGTCGAACTTTGGGTCGTGGGTCAACACGCACACCACGTCTCGGGGTCCTAGGGAGGACCCGACCTCGCCGAGGTAGCGGTCGGGCCAGGAGACGACCACCTCGTCGGCCTGCGGGAAGCGTGCCCTGGTGGCGAAGACTGGTCGGGCGTCGCACACGGTCACCCTGTAGCCGAGCACCTTTGCCACTTTGACCAGGGCTGCGGTGAAGTCGACGGCGCCGAAGATGACCATCTTAGGGGGCGCCGCGAACGACTCGATGAACACCGAAACAGCCCTTTCGCGTGCCTCGCCGTGGAGGCCGTAGTGGCGTGTCACGGTGATACCAGCGGCGAGCTCTCCCAGAGCGTCCCGTCGGACGACACGGTCCAGGTCGGAGTTGCCGAGCGATCCCAGAACCTCGTCGGGCGGCCCTGGCCGCACGACGAGCTTCGCACCGAGCAAGTCGGGGGGACCTTCTATCACCTCGGCCAGAGCGACGGGTCTCTCGGAACGGATGTCAGCGGCCAGTGCCTCGAACATGGAGGTCACCATTCCACCGGTTCTACCAGGACCGATATGACACCGCCGCAGGTAAGGCCCACTGCGAACGCCTCGTCGTCGGAGTAACCGAAGGTGCACAGCTTCGGCGTTCCAGTGCCTTCGAGGACTGCGAGAGCTTCGCTCACGACGGCCCCCTCCACGCAGCCGCCTGACACCGATCCTGCCACCTCCCCTTCCTCGGAGACGGCCATAGCCGCCCCGGGCAGCCTCGGCCCTGACCCTTCCACTGCGACCACCCTGGCTAGGGCAACCCTCTTGCCCTGCGCCTGCCAGCGCTCGATGTCATCCAAGATCTCTTTCACGGCGACCCCACTTTCTGCGTTAGGCCCGGGGCTCAGTCGGGCGTCCTCGCCTGCCCGACAACGAGACGGGCAAGCTGCTGTAGGGAGGATACCGAGTGTCCATCGACGAACACGTCCACGTGAGCGAGAGCAGCCGCCATCCCCCGGGCGAGAGGGGCGTACCCCGGCGTCGCCTTGAGCGGGTTGACCCAGATCACTTTGTGAGCGACACGGGCGAGACGGGCCATCTCTGCGTCCATCACCTCCGGGTCACCCCGGTCCCACCCGTCGGAGCAGATCACGACCACCGCTCCCCGGGCCATCCCCCTCACGCCCCACTTCTGGTTGAACTCGCCGATGCTTTCACCGAGGCGGGTACCGCCTGACCAGTCAGGCACCGCTGACGCAACCTGGCGTAAGGCTACTTCGGGGTCGGTTTTCGCCATCTCGCGGGTGACCCGGCTCAGCCGGGTGCCGACGGTGAAGACCTCTACGCTGCCCGCCCGCCGGGAGGCGACAGCAGCGTGAGCGAAGCGTGCCATCGCCCTCGCGTACGAGTCCATGCTGCCCGACACGTCGAGGAGGAAAACCATCTTTCTCGGACGTTCCACCTGCTCCCGCCACGCTCTTCGAATGGGAGTTCCACCGTGGCGGATGTTGTCGCGCATAGTCGACCTCAGGTCCGGGTAGCGTCCCCTTCGCCGGCGCGACGCGCGCATACGGCGCGAAGGGCGGAGGTCGGTCGACACCTTCATAGCAGAGATGAGCCGGTTCGCTTCGAGCCACTCCTCCTCGCTCAGACCCGACAGGTCTCGTTCGGCGAGAACCTCCAGCGACGACCAGCGCAGAGCTTTCACGTCGCCATCAGCCTCGGACATCTCGTCGCCGCCGTCGGCGTCGCTCTCGTCGTCGTCGAGGGCGACGGTGACGGACTGGTGAACCTCCGAGACGCCACACGGCACGGCGACAGCACCCCAAAAAGCGGCGAAGACCCGACGGTAGACGTCGACGTCTTCAGGACGCCGGACCAGGGTCGCCATTCCCGCCCAGTAGAGCCGCGCCGGATTCTCCAGTCCGACAAGACCAGCCGCCTCCGAGAACGTTATGACAGCCCCGGTGGGCACTGCGACCCCTGAAGCCCGCAGCGCCCCGGCGAATCCGGCGAACAGACGGCTGGGTTCAGCTCCGGTCCTCCCCGCTGGTTGCGCTGCAGCGTCGTCGGCGAGGGCGCTCATCCCGCCCGGCTCAGCGCTGCCTTCACCAGTTCGGCTACGCCGGCAGCCCGGACGCGGTTCTGATCCTCTTGGTATTTGAGGACGCTTCCGAGCGTCAACTCCGCAGAACGTCCGTCGATCTCGCGCCGACCCAACGCCGCAAGCGCCGCGGTCCAGTCGATCGACTCGGCGACACCGGGCGGCTTGTAGAGATGCATGCCGCGCAGGGATTCGACTGCCGCTGCTACCTGACGGGCCAGTTCCGGCAGCGCCTGGGGTGCTCGCATCTCGATGATCGCCACTTCGCGCTCAAAGTCGGGGTGCTCAACCCAGTGGTACAGGCAGCGTCTCTTCAAGGCGTCGTGCACATCCCTGGTCCTGTTAGACGTGACTATCACGACCGGCGGTTCCGCCGCGGTGAAAGTCCCGAGCTCGGGTACTGTAACCGCGTAGTCAGAGAGGAATTCAAGCAGGAACGCCTCGAACTCGTCGTCGGCGCGGTCCACTTCGTCTATGAGCAGCACGGCAGGAGGACCGCCCCGACCGTCGATCGCCGACAACAGAGGCCGCCGCACGAGGAACTTCTCGCTGTAGACCTCGTCTTCGATCGCCTCCCCGTTCCCGGCGCCTTTGAAGGCCTCGGCCGCACGAAGGTGCAAAAGTTGACGGGCGTAGTCCCACTCGTAGACGGCCTGGGAGACGTCGATACCTTCGTAGCACTGCAGTCGCAGGAGCCTTCCGCCAGTCCACGCGGAGAGGACTTTGGCCACCTCGGTCTTGCCGACACCGGCCTCGCCTTCGAGCAGCAGCGGCCGCCGAAGCGCCAAGGCTAAGAAGATCGAAGTGCAAAGCGCCTCGTCCGCTAGGTATCCGTTCGCGGAGAGGCCTTCACTGACCGACTCTACGGTGAGATCGCTACGTTGGAACCCACCGCGAGCCGGTGACGTCTGGGAGGTCTGAGGGCCTGTCACCCCCGCAGACTACGCCGCGCGGGCTTCTTCTAGCGCTCGACGTACGAGCACCCGGGCTAGGTGGCGCCGGTACTCGGGCGTGGCGTTGAGATCCGCAGGCGGTTCGAGCCCGTCGGACGCGTGAGAGGCCGCTTCGGCCTCGTCGGCTCCCCCAGCGAGAGCCGCCTCCACAGCCGAGGCCCGAACCGGCACCGAACCCATGTTGACGAGACTCACCCCGGTGCGATCGCCCCTCAAGGCTGCCACACCGACGATCGCCCAGTCCTGGGCCCGCCGGTTGAACTTCTGGAAGGACCATCCCGCTCCTGTCGCCTTCGGAATCGTGATCTCGGTCAGGATCTCGTCGGGCCGAAGGGCGGTCTCCAAGAAGCCGACGAAGAACTCAGAGGAGTCAACCGTGCGGGTACCCGAAGGGCTTACCGCCGTGAAGGTCGCTCCCATGGCGAGACACGCAGCGGGAAGGTCCGAGGCGGCATCCCCGTGCGCGACGGAACCGCCGATAGTGCCGCGGTGACGTACCTGCGGGTCACCGACCTGGCCGGCCACGTGCGCCACGAGAGGAGCGTGCTCACGTACCAGGCGGTTCGTCTCAACATCACGGTGGCGGGTCAGCGCCCCGATGACCAAGGCATCGCCCTCCTCGCGAACGTAGGAGAGGTCAGGGATCCGTCCGATGTCGACAAGCGTCGAAGGGGCCGCTAGGCGCAGCTTCATGAGCGGAAGCAGCGAGTGCCCGCCGGCGAGCAACTTCGCTTCGTCGCCCCCGTCGGCGAGCATCGTGAGGGCCTCGTCGAGGTTCGACGCCCGTCGGTAGTCGAAAGATGCAGGTATCACTGGTCGGCTCCTTTGACTCGGCTCGTTGTCGGCCAGGCGGCGCTAGCGCCGTCTGGGTCGTACGATTCAGGTGATTTCACTGCGGCGCTCGCAGAGCGATCAGCGCTGCTAGACGCGTCTGAGGCTCTCACGCCGCCCCGGCTTTGGCTGTCGCCGCCGCGTACAAAGCTGCGGCGACGATGTTGTGATATCCGGTGCAGCGGCACAGGTTCCCCTCTATGCCCTCGCGCACCTCGGTTTCTGTCGGGTCCGGGTTCTCCTGGAGCAGGGAGACGATCGCCATGACCATGCCAGGGGTGCAGTAGCCGCACTGCAGGCCGTGCTTCTCCCGGAAAGCCTCCTGGACCGGGTGCAGTTCGCCGTCGGCGCCTGCGAGCCCCTCAATGGTCGTGATGTCAGCACCGTCGGCTTGCACGGCGAGCATCGTGCACGACTTGACGGACTCACCACCTACGAGGACGGTGCAGGCACCGCACGAAGAGGTGTCGCAGCCGATGTTGGTGCCGGTAAGGCCGACCGTCTCGCGCAAATAGTGAACCAGCAGAGTGCGTGGCTCTACGTCGTGGTCGTAGCGGGCACCGTTGACGGTCATCGAAACCTTCATTATTCGGCTCTCCCCTTCCTTGTCGAAAGTTGTTGTGTGTAGACCATACCGTGACCGGGCCGTGTGTGCATCACTAGCCGGACGAGCCCGACGAACTTGCGGCGGGCAGGATCTCGTAGGCAGGTTGGCCGGGCATCACCAGCCCGAACTGCGACCGTGCCAGCTGCTCCACGTATGACGGCGATTGGAGCTGGGCGACCTGCCTTGCCAGTGCCTTGTTGTCGGAGGTCAGCTCCGACAGGCGCCTGTTGGCAGTCGACATGGCCGAGCGCTGCGACAGCCAAGTTTGGGCGGGGATAGCGAAAAGGAAGAGGATCCCGCCGGCAAGCACAGCCGCTAGCAGGAGACGGACCGCCCGCCTCATCCGACGGAACTCCTGAGCCCCCGGAACACGTCCGGCCCGTCGAAGGCAGCTGAATCCCCCAACACGGACTCGATGCGCAGCAGCTGGTTGTACTTGGCGACCCTGTCCGAGCGGGCTGGGGCGCCGGTCTTGATCTGCCCGCAGCTCGTAGCAACTGCGAGGTCGGCGATAGTCGAGTCCTCCGTCTCCCCCGATCGGTGCGACATTACCGACGTGTAGCCGTACCTTGTGGCGTAGGCCATCGTGTCGAGAGTCTCGCTTAGAGTTCCGATCTGGTTCACCTTGATCAGGATCGAGTTTCCCACCCCGCTTTGCACCCCCCGTGCTAGACGCTCACGGTTCGTGACGAAGATGTCATCGCCGACGAGCTGCACCTTGTCCGACAGCCTTGCGGTGAGGGAAGCCCACCCGTCCCAGTCGTCCTCTGCCATCCCATCTTCGAGCGAAACGATAGGGTAGCGATCGACGAGGTCCTCGTAGTAGTCGGTCATCTCGTCGGATCTCGCGGAGCGGTTCTCGCCGCCGAGGCGGTAGCGCCCGTCCTTGTAGAACTCCGACGCCGCTGCGTCTATCGCCACGGCCACCTCGTCCCCCGGCGTCCGACCCGCTCGTTCGATGGCTTCGACTAGTATCCGAACCGCCTCCTCGTTGGAGTCGAGGTTCGGAGCGAAACCGCCTTCGTCGCCGATCGACCGTGACAGTCCTCGCTCCCCGAGCAGATCGCGAAGGGCATGGTAGGTCTCTGCGCCCCATCGAAGCGCCTCGGCAAAGCTGGAAGCGCCCAGCGGTACGATCATGAACTCCTGCAGGTCGACGTTGTTGTCAGCGTGGACGCCACCGTTGATGACGTTCATCATCGGAACCGGCAACAAGTGGGCTGAGGTACCACCGACGTAGCGGTATAAGGGCAGTCCAACCTCCTCGGCTGCGGCTCTGGCGACCGCTAGGGAAACTCCCAAAAGAGCGTTCGCTCCGAGCCTGCGCTTGTCGGAGGTGCCGTCGAGGTCCACCAGGGCAGCGTCGAGCGCACGTTGGTCGAGAGCTTCCATCCCGATGACCGCCGCCGCGATCTCATTGGTTACGTTGCTGACGGCACGCAGGACTCCTTTACCCCCGTAGCGTGCATCCCCGTCGCGAAGCTCGACGGCTTCGTGGCTTCCCGTCGACGCCCCCGACGGAACCGCCGCCCGCCCAGTGGCGCCGGAGTCCAGCAGGACTTCGACTTCGACCGTAGGGTTGCCCCGCGAGTCGAGAATCTCGAGGGCTTGCAGTGCTTCAATCTGGCTCATAAGACCGGGTCTGCTCCTAAGCTTGGAATGCTAAACGCTACCCTGCCGGGGGCCGTCGCGGAAGCACCCTCGCCCCGACGGTTACTTAGAGGAGCCCTCAGCGGCTTTGACCTCGTTCCACAGCGCGTCCGTGACCTTCACCCCTCTCTCGGTGGCCAGCGCTTCCATCGCCGCGAAACGCGTTTTGAACTTGCCGGCCGACGACCGCAGCGAGGCTTCCGGGTCGACGCGAAGGTGCCTCGCAACGTTGACGATCGAGAAGAGCACGTCCCCCAGCTCGTCGCTGACGGCCGGCGAACCGCCAGGGTCGGTTTCGAGCTCCGCTTCGAGCTCGCCCATCTCTTCGGTGACTTTCTGCCATGCTCCCGCCGCGCTGTCCCAGTCGAACCCTATCGAGCTGGCTCTCGACTGCACCTTGTAGGCGTACAGCAGAGCTGGCAACGCGGCCGGGATGCCGTCGAGGAGGCTGGACCGGGCTTTCTCGAGCTTCTTGGCTTCCTCCCAGTTTGGGATTTCGGTGCCGGGTGGCCCGAACACGTGCGGGTGGCGTTCGACGAGCTTGTCGTGGATGGTTCTCGCGACGTCAGCCAGGTCGAACTCGCCCGCCTCGGCTGCGAGGTTCGCGTGGAAAGCCACCTGGAACAGCACGTCGCCGAGCTCCTCTTTAAGGTGCTCGTAGCCGTCGGGAGTTTCCAAAGCGTCGATCGCTTCCACCAGCTCGTAGGTTTCCTCTACGAGGTGGCGCCTGAGACTGGAATGGGTCTGTCTACGATCCCAAGGGCAGCGCTCGCGAAGCACCCTGACGAGCTCCACGAAGCGGGTCAGTTCCCCCGCTACAGGTGACGCCAGTCGTGGGATCCACAAGCAGGTCAGATGGTCCGCTTCGAAGGAGCGGTCCAGGTCCGACCATTCCACTTTGAACACCTTCTCGTCGGCGAGGCCGAGACGGGCCATCACCGTCACCTCCGGTCCGTCGTCGACGCAAAGCTTGATGTCCGACAGCGCCATCTTGGTGTCGCACTGGCCGACCAGGAACGGACCGACGCTGCCGGCGGCATCCACGGCGAAGCGGTGCCCGTCGACGAGGCGGACACCGGCGGCCATCGGGTCGACACCGAGACGTTCCCAGGCGAGGTCGACGAAGGAAAGCGACGGGATGATCTCCACGCTGACCCTCGCGTCGTCGCGTAACATCGCCACGGTCCGCTCAGCGACCAGCGGCGAACCCGGCACCGCGTAAAGGACCGCTTCGCCTCGTTCGTGGGCCTCCCCGGCGGCAGCGATCAGCGCGTCGACGATCGACAAGTAAACCTCGCCCATCGACGTCGCGCTGTCATAGAAACTGTCGAAGGTCTCGGCCGGAAACACCAGTTCGGCGCTCGGATGGCGCGAGGTCCGCAGGAAACGCCTCGAGGCGACGTTGAGCGCTTCAGCTGCCGCCGGGGAGAACAGCCTCGGGTCGCCTGGGCCCAACCCAACGACGACCACCCGGCCTGTCACGCTTTGGGAGCGGCGGGCGGAGTGATCTGTCCGTTCGACCACGTCCCGTAGGCAGGGTTGACCTTGACGTGTGCAGCCTTGGCGACAGCGGTTAACTGCGACGGTTCGCTCTGCGCGTTGAGCAGCGAGAGAACCCGGTCCACACCGGGGGTTCGACCCGGAGAGGTCCTGCTCACCCGCTCGAGCACCGCATACCCGTAGGCCGTCTTGACAGGAGCCGAGACATCCCCATTGGCGGCCAGCTTCAGCGCTGCTGTCTGCCATGCGGCGCTCTGCGCTTCGACGCCAGCCTGGTCGTAGCAGGAAATCGAGCCGACGAAGCCGCCGCCAGCAAGCTGCTCGGCTGCTGCGAGGGTGCTAGCCGTCGCCTGGCGGAGGCAAAGCCGGGAAAAAAAGTACGGCTCGATCTTGGTGTAGGAGCTCTGCAAGGCTGCCGCCGTGGCGCTGGAAGGCACCAGGGCAGCCTCGTAGGCTAGGTCGTCCACGAGGAAGTTGCGAAGCGACGCAGGGAAGTCGGTCCAGTAGCTGGCCTGGGACTCGTTGACCGCCCGAGCCGCTTCCAAGACGTCTTGGCCGGGAAGTTCGTGGGTGGACGACAGCCGCTGGGCGAGAATGTCAAAGTTGACGTTGTAACCCAAGATGTTTGCGACGAAAGCGCTGCTGTAAGTACCCGGACCTCCCGCTCCCAGCACTCCGACGCCGCTGCCCCCCTGCGCGGTCGAGTTAGCCTTGTCGACGTCGCTCACGTAGGTCGTGTTCGACGCCCACTCGGCCAGCTGGTGGTTGAGCGCGCCAACGGTTATCACCTGCCCGTTCACGCTCGCCGCGTAGGGCGAACCGTTGCACGCTGTGAGACCGACTGCGGCGGCGACCGCCCCGGATGCCAGGGCCGCCGTCCTGAGACTTCGCCGTCCAAGCCGCGCTCCCCGACCGGCGGGCCGGTGCCTGGGGAGCACCCGGGTCGGCCGGGAACTGTTTCTTTGTCCGGTCACGCGCGCGGGCGGGGTGATAACCATCGGCGGGGTGTCAACCATATCTGTCACGTTGTCTTTCTTCACGGCGACGCCGATGCTACCGGGGGGAACAACTCCGAAAGCAAAACGCGCACGTGCTCGACGGGATCGGTGCTCTTGGACAGGGGCACCACGAGCTGCCCGGTGTCCTGCTTGTATACCGCTTTGGGGGCGAGACGCCCGAGGCGTACCGTCTGGGAGAATTTGAGCTCGACCGGGGAGATCCGAGCCGTGTATCCGGCTCCTGCCAGGCCGGGCCCGCCGGCGACGACCGTCACGTCACGCACCCCTACCCGGGCGCATTCGGCTCGTAGCAAGGCGATCTTGAGAAGCTCGCGCGCCGGTCCGGGTAACGGGCCGAAACGGTCAAGCCATTCGCTTTCGATGTCGTCAACGGCGCCTCGGGAGCTGACCGTGGCGAGACGCCGGTAGGCCTCCAAACGGAGGTCCTCCCGGGCGACGTAGTCGGCGGGCAGGTTCGCGCTCACCGGCAAGTCGAGCTTGATCTCCGCCGGCTCTCGCAGCGGCTCCCCTTTGAGCTCGGCGACCGCCTCGGAGACCATCTGCACGTAAAGGTCGTAGCCCACCGCGGCGATATGACCGGACTGGTCCCCTCCAAGCAGGTTGCCTGCTCCTCTGATCTCCAGGTCGCGCATCGCTATCTTAAAACCCGAGCCGAGCTCGGTGTGCTCACCTATGGTCTTAAGCCTCTCGTAGGCCTCCTCGGAGAGGACCTGGTCCGGCGGGTAGAACAAGTAGGCGTAGGCGCGTTGACCGGAGCGCCCCACCCGGCCCCGCAGCTGGTGGAGCTGCCCCAGCCCTAGGCGGTCCGCTCGGTCCACGACCAGCGTGTTGACGGTCGGCATGTCGATACCCGACTCGATAATCGTCGTGCAGACGAGCACGTCGTAGGCACCCTCCCAGAAGTCCAGAACGACTCTTTCCAATGCGCCCTCGTCCATCTGCCCGTGCGCCACCGCGACGCGAGCCTCAGGGACCAGTTTGCGAAGGTCGTCCGCTTTGCGCTCGATGTCGGCGACCCGGTTGTGGACGTAGAATACCTGCCCCTCGCGCAACAGCTCCCGGCGGATCGCCTCGGCAACGGCTCGCTCGTCGTACTCGCCCACATAGGTGAGTATCGGCTGACGGTCGGCAGGAGGCGTGTGCAGCAAGGTGAGGTCGCGGATGCCGGTGAGGCTCATCTCCAAGGTCCGCGGTATCGGGGTTGCGGTCAGGGTCAGGACGTCCACGTCAGCGCGCAGCTTCTTGATCGACTCCTTGTGGTGCACGCCGAAGCGTTGCTCCTCGTCCACGACGAGCAAGCCGAGGGCTTTGAAACGCACGTCGCCGGACAACAGCTTGTGGGTTCCGACCACGATGTCTACGCTGCCGTCAACTAGACCGTCCAGGACCGCTTTGGTCTGGGAGGGGGTCAGGAACCGCGACAGCATCTCCACCCGTAGAGGGTAGCCATCGAAGCGCTCGGAGAAGGTCTGGTGGTGTTGCGAGGCGAGAAGCGTCGTAGGCACCAGCACTGCAACCTGCTTGCCGTCTTGAACCGCTTTGAACGCCGCTCGCAGCGCGACCTCGGTCTTGCCGAAGCCGACGTCCCCGCAGACCAGGCGGTCCATCGGGCTCGTCCTCTCCATGTCGGCTTTGACGTCGGCTATAGCGGTCAGCTGGTCCGGTGTCTCCTGGTAGGGGAAGGACTCCTCTATCTCCGCCTGCCAGGGGGTGTCCGGTCCGAAAGCGTAGCCGGTGGAGGTGATCCGCTTCTGGTAGAGGACGACGAGCTCTTGGGCTATCTCACGGACCGCCGAGCGGACCTTGGTCTTGCTCCGCTGCCACTCCGCCCCGTTGAGGCGGTTCAAAGCGGGGTTGTCCCCCCCGCTGTAAGGTCTTAGCAGGTCGACCTGGTCCGAGGGAACGTAGAGCCTGTCGCCACCCTTGTACTCCAACAGCAGGTAGTCGCGCTCCACCCCCGAGATGGACCGTCTCACCATCCCGGCAAAGCGACCCACCCCGTGCTGGTGGTGCACGACAAGCGAGCCGCTGTGCAGGTCGTCGAAGAAGGTCTCGGAGTTGCGGGCTTTGGGTCGTGGACGGCGGTGGGTGCGCCTCCGGCCGGTGAGGTCGCTCTCGGCTACGACAGCAATCCTGCTCTCGCGGTACAGAAAACCTCGTTCGAGGGGTGCCGCGACGACATGGGCGCGGTCGTCGTCGAAGCCGGAAGGCGCCTCGTCCAGCGTCGCCGCAACCCCGTGGGATTCGAGAAGGTCCCTTAAGCGTGCCGCGCTGGCGTGCCCGTCAGCGCACACCGCCACCCGGTAGCGTTCGGCCTGCAGGGCTTTAAGCTGCCCTACCAGACGCTCGCCTCCTCCGCTCAGGGGATCCCAACCAGACGCGCCGACCGTGAGCGTGTCGGGACCTTCCGGAGCTGAAGTGATACTCAAGGTCCGGGCCTGAGTTCGTGCTAAGAGCCGGTCGAAAGGTAGGTGCAGGCGGGGAAGGCGGTCGCTGTCGACGTTCCAAGTCCGCGCCAGGGTGGACACCAACGACTCCTCCTCGGCTGCCAGGTCGAGCGCCCGGTCGCGCATCCTGCGCGGTTCGACGAGAAGGACCAGAGCGTCGTCGGGCACCAAGTCGCCCAGGACGTGCTCGTCGTCGGACAGCCACGCCAGCCACGATTCCATACCGTCGAAGAAGGCACCGTCAGCGAGACGCTCCCACTGGGCTCGGCCCCAAGGCGCGCTGCGCACCAGCTCTGCGGCCCTGGCTTTTATCTCCGCAGTGGGACGCAGCTCCCTGCAAGCGAACAGCTCGACCCGCCCGACAGCGCTCACCGAGCGCTGATCGCCGACTGAGAACTCGCTCAGGCGGTCCACCTCGTCACCCCACAGGTCGATGCGCACAGGGAGGTCGGCCGTGGATCCGAACACGTCGACTATCGAGCCTCTGACCGCGATCTCCCCGCGATGCTCCACCTGGTACTCGCGTCTGTAGCCGAGACCCACGAGCCGTGCTACCAGGTCGTCGAGATCCACGGTGTCGCCTTTGGCGACGACGACCGGGGCTGTTTCCTCCACGTGGGGGCCGAGGCGCTGCAGGAGAGACTTGACGGGAGCTACCACCACACGTGGTGAGCCGGCATCATGTTGCGAAGCCCAGGACCGCAGATGCCACATGGTTCTGACCCTGCGGCCCATCGTCTCTGTCGCCGGGCTGACCCGCTCGAGGGGCAGGGTCTCCCACGCGGGGCAGACGTCGACGGTTCCCGTCCCGAGGAAGACCTCTAGGTCACTGGCGAGGCGCTCGGCTTCGGAGTGCGTCGGCGTCGCGACGACGACGAGCCGGCGCCGGAGCCTCTGGGCGAGGCTGGCTACAGCGAAAGCTCGGGCAGGTTCGGGGACGCTCAGGACCGAGCCAGGCGAGTCGATTGCGAGATCGAACACCCCATCCTCGCCCGTGGTGTCTAGGAGCGCTCCTAGAGGCCCGAAAGCCCGGTAGACCCGGGCCGGGTCGGTCACGTTAAGCATTGAACAAGTTTTGGGCTACGGGAACACCTCTGCAGACAATGCACTCTACGGCATCAGCCGCAGTTTCGACGCTCACGTCGAGCTCGACACGGGTCTTTTGGGGCGGGACTCTCAAGACGTGCTCGGCTCCTCTCTCCTTGCCTCCGGGCGGCTTTCCAATGCCGATTCGGACTCTCGCGAAGTCGTCGGAGTGCAGATGCGCTTTGATCGACCTGAGCCCGTTGTGACCTGCCAGACCACCGCCCATCTTCACCTTGACCGCCCCGACCGGCAGGTCTAGCTCGTCGTGGATGATTACGAGCCTGGCCAGGTCGTCGATCCCGTACCGGCGCAGCAGAAGCCGGACCGCTCTACCCGAGTCGTTCATGTAGGTCTGGGGAAAGGCCAGGGCTAGTCGGCGCTCTTCGCCGAGCACGCCCACGCGTACCTCGGTGCTTAGAGAATGGCACCTGTCCGGGCGCAGCGCTGCTGCGTGCCGGGAGGCGAGCAGGGCTACGACGTCAGCACCGACGTTGTGAAAGGTGCCTCGGTAGGCCGAACCGGGATTGCCGAGTCCCACTGCGAGCACGTCCGCAGGGGTCCCCTGGCGGGCCGGCCGGTCCGCAGGGGCCAGCGGTCAGCCCTCCTCGGAGCTCGACGCGCCCTCTCCGTCGCCTGAGGTCTCTGAGTCGTCTTGAAGCTCACCGACAGAAGCCAGCACGACGACTTCGTCACCTGCCACATCGGCGGTGACCCCGTCGGGGAGCGGAAGGTCCTCGACGCGGATGACCCCTCCCGGCTCGAGGTGGCTCATGTCCACCTCGACCGAGACGGGAATCCTCGCCGGGTTGGCCCGAACCGTCAGGCTGGACAGCACCTGCTCGATGTTCGCCCGGACCGCCTTGACGGCCTCGGACTCCCCGACGAGGACCAACGGAACGTCGGCGCTGACAATCTCGTCGCGGCGCACTACCTGGAAGTCGACGTGGGTGACGGTGTGGCGCACCGGGTGACGCTGAATCATTCTGGTCAGAACCAGCTGCGACTCTCCTGCGATCTTGAGATCCAGCAGTTGGTTCGTGCCGGACTCACCGGACAGGGCATGGCGCAGTTCGCGGCCGTCGACGGACACCGCGACGCCCTCCCCGCCGTGGCCATACACGACGGCCGGTATGCGCCCGGCGGCGCGCAGGCGACGCGACTCGGCTGAGCCGGTTACCCGACCCGGCGCGGCTGCAAGGGTTATCTCTGCCATTGCTCGGCTAGCTCCTAGGCTCTTTGCGGAAAGGTCGATTCTAGCAACGAGCAAGACCGCTCACGTCTGGTTCTCGCCGTCGAAGATCTGCGAGACTGACTTGTCCGAGAAAATCGCCTCGATGCAGTGCGCCACGACCGGGGCTATGGAGACGACCTCGATCTTGTCTATCTGCTTTTCGGGCGGTAGCGGCAGCGTGTCGGTGACGACGACCCTTGAGATCGGGGAGTTCTTGAGCCTGTCCACCGCCGGATCCGACAGCACCGCGTGGGTGCACATCGCCCACACGTCGGTAGCGCCCTTGGCGAGGAGGATCTCGGCTGCGGCGCATATGGTGCCTGCTGTGTCGATCATGTCGTCCATGAGCACGCACATTCGCCCGCCGACGTCGCCCATCACGTCGAGAGCCTGCACCTGGTTGACGGCATCTTTCGGTCTGCGCTTGTAGACCGAGGCGACGTTGACCGACGGCCCGGCATGGCGGGCCGCCTGCTCGGCGACCTTGGTCCTTCCGGTGTCGGGGGCGACCATCACGAAGTTGCCGCCGGGTGCCTGCTGGCGCAGATACTCGGTGAGCAGCGGCACCGCTGTCAGATGGTCCACTGGCCCGTCGAAGAAACCCTGGATCTGACCGGAGTGAAGGTCGATGGACATTATCCGGTCCGCCCCGGAGGTGGCGAAGAAGTCTGCGACCATCCGGGCGGTTATCGGTTCCCTCTCTTTGGACTTGCGGTCCTGGCGCGAGTAGCCGTAGTAGGGGCATACAGCCGTTATTCGCTTCGCCGACGCCCGCTTGGCAGCGTCGATCATGATCCACTGCTCCATAAGCGAGTCGTTGACCGACCGGCCGGGCGTCTGACCATGGGATTGCATGACGAACACGTCCGAGCCTCTCACGGACTCGACGAAGCGTGGTCTCATCTCCCCGTTGGCGAAGTCCACGATGTTCGGGTCGGAGAGCTCTACCTGCAGGTGGGCGGCGACCGAATCCGCTAGCGACGGATGGGTTCTACCGCTCAGAAGGCGCAGCTTGCGCACTGGCGTCAGGTTTATAGACGCACTTCTTCCCCGCTCCCGGCCGGCTGGTTCGTTCCTGTCTGTCAACTGCGCTCCGATCGTCCCGGCAAGGCTAGCTAATCGGGCTGCTTCGCCGCTGCCGGGACGGCGTCGCCGGGTCCGAGGGCGGCCCAAGGTCCGACCGTCGCCCCGGCACCTACCGTGGCGCCGCGCCCGCAGGTCGCCTCGACACGTGCGCCGGGACCGACACGACAGTCGACTAGGTGCGTTGCCGGTCCTACCACCGCCGCCGCTTCGATCACAGTGAACCCCTCCAAGACGGTGCCGGGGTACAACACGACGTCAGCCGCCAGCTCGACGGTGCAGTCCACGTAGGCGGCTACCGGGTCGATCATCGTGACACCCCGCTTCATCCAGGTTTCGTTGATGCGGCGTCGTAGCACCGCTTCGGCCACCGCCAGCTGCTGGCGGTCGTTGACGCCCGAAGCCTCCGCGAAGTCGGGTGTCTGGACAGAGCCCACCGGATAGCCGGCGTCGCGGGCGACCGCTATCACGTCGGTCAGGTACAGTTCGTGGGAGGCGTTGTCGGGACGCAGGCGGCGGAGGGCCGTGGCGAGAATGGACCTGCGAAACACGTAGACCGAGGTGTTCACCTCGCCGATCAGCCGCTCCTCGTCGGTAGCGTCGCGCTCCTCGACGATCCGCAAAACCCGGCCGGTTTCGTCGCGCACCACCCGGCCATATCCTGACGGGTCGGCCGCCAGCGAGCTGAGAAGCGTAACGGCCGCCCCACTGCGACGGTGGGTCTCTACGAGCGAGCTCAGCGTCTCTGTCCGCAGAAGCGGCGTGTCACCCGGGACGACGATGAGGTCGTCGTTGTCGTCGGGAGCGCCAGGGATGGCGCAAAGCGCGACGAGCACGGCGTCGCCGGTCCCGCGCTGAACTGTTTGCTCGGCGAATTGGACCTTCGATCCTTGGGGGCTGTGTTCGCTTACCGCCTTGGTGACTTCGTCTGCCCCGAAGCCTACGACGACCACGACCTGGTCAAGGTCCATCCCCGAAAGGGCGTGAAGGATGTGGGCGACCATCGGTCTTCCCGCAAGAGGGTGAAGTGGCTTCGGCTTCGACGACCTCATCCGGGTGCCCTCGCCTGCCGCAAGCACCACTGCGGAGAGTCTGGGTTCGAACGCCACGCCGTCAGTTCTAGCAAGCCGGCAGGCCTCTAAGCCATCGGGAGTCCCCGCTCGACTTTCGAGGTAGCCGTGCGCCCGACGTGACAGCGGCGGTATCCCTCGATTCGCGCTCCGCCCAGCGGGTAGCCTGGAGCTGCCATCGCGATGGCGGGTAGTTCAACGGCAGAACGACGGCCTTTGGAGCCGTATGTTGGAGGTTCGAGTCCTCCCCCGCCAGCTCAAAGCCCCAACCACCGCCTCGAGGTGTCACAGCAGACCTCAGGTACTCGCGAGGTTTCGCATAAAGATGCCGTCCTTGTACGCTGAGGCGGACGTGGTTAAAAGCAGGACTGTGACATCCGTGGCACCCGTGGCCATTGCGAGGCCGATCGGGCCGGGAAGCCTTCTTTGGCGCTATGCCGGCGATCACAGGCTTGCGTTCAGCGGCCTGTCCGCCGGCCTGCTGCAGCTCATGCACCCGGCGATAGGAGCCGGGGTCGTCGAGCACTCGGATTTTTTCAGGGACCCGTGGGGCAGGATCATCCGGTCGATCCCTCAGATCCTCGGGGTGGTTTACCTTCCCGACCCTGATGTGCTCGGACGGCGTATACGGGGCTATCACCGCAAGATCACAGGCGTGGACGCCACAGGACGGCGCTACAGGGCGCTAGACCCGCCGACGTTCTGGTGGGCACACGCCACTTTCCAGTACGCAGCCGAAACGGTCGCGGACCGCTTCGACCACCGGCGCCTGTCGGTTCGCGACCGGGAGGAACTGTACCTAGACGGGGTGGAATGGTACCGGCGGTACGGGGTGTCGATGGCGGCCGTGCCGGCCGACCGGGCAAGCTTTGCCGCTGAGTGGGACCGCCACGTCGACGAAGTGCTGGAGATGACCCCTGCGGCGGCAAAAGCCGTCGACATGGCGCTGCACGACCGGGACATGGAGCTGAAATTCCTACCTGCCTGGACGAGAGCGCTTCAGCCAGGTGTCATCACCCCGATTCTGCGTCTCGGGGCTTTCGGCGGTCTGCCCCCACGGCTTCGGCGCCGGCTGGACATCCCCTGGGGCATCCGGGAAGAGGCTGACTACCGGCTCCTCAGGCACTCGGTCGCGTCGTTGTGGCGTTGGCTCCCAGCGCAGGCACGTTACGGGCCTGTCGCCACCGCCGGCTACGAGGCGCGCATTCGTCGGGACAGCCACGGCCACCAGGCGCTACTCTCCGATGCATGACAGCTACCGACGTTGCGCCGGCCAAAACCCGTTGGCGAGCCCAGTGGGCGGAACTTTTCAGCGAAGTGGTGACCTCAGGTTTGTGCACCGGCTGCGCCGGGTGCGTGATCTCCTGCCCGCACGACGTCCTCGGCTACGACGACACTAACGGCGTCTACCGCCCCTACCACCTGGAGGAGGAACTGGGCCCCGGAGACTGCGGGCACGGCCTTAGGGGCTGCACGAGCTGCACCCGCGCCTGCCCGCGTTTTAGGGACTGGGAGCCGGAGGTGGACTCTTTCTTGTTCGGCCGCTCCCGCGAAGCCGAGGAGATGAGCGGGGTCGCCAAGGACGTGTTCCTGGCCCGCGCCGCGGACCCGGCGGTTCACGCGGCCGGCCAGGACGGTGGCCTGGTATCGGCGATCTTGATCTGGTGCCTCGAACACGACCGCATCGACGCGGCCTTGGTTTCCAACCTCGAAGGCGAAGCCGGAACCTGGAAGGCGCTTCCTGGCGTTGCCCGCACCCGTGACGAGGTTCTCGCAGCGGCCGGTTCTCGCTACACCTATTCGGCTAACACCCTCGCCTACCCCAAGGCCGTCGAGGCCGGTCTCGAACGGCTGGCGCTGGTCGGCATGAGCTGCCAGGCGTCCGTGCCGGCGATGATGAGAGCCCGCAAGGCCGGTAAGCCGGGCCGGAGGCTGGCTCTTTCTATCGGTCTTTTGTGCTCGAAGACTTTCGACGACGCGATCTTTGAGGAGCTCCTAGAAGCCCGCTACGGTCTCGTCAGGTCCGAGATCGTAAAGATGAACATTAAAGGTGTGCTGCAGGTTTGGATGCGCGACGGCGCCTACCACGAGATCCCTCTCAAGGAGGCGCACGCCTGGACCCGGGAGGGTTGCAAGACCTGCCCGGACTTCGCCGCCGAGCACGCTGACATCGCTACTGGGGGGATCGGCGCGTTCAACGACTGGACTCTTACCTTGGTGCGCACCGACACGGGCAGGGAGATCATCGACGCCATGATCTCCGACGGGGTCATCGAGACCAGGCCCGGCGAAGACGACCCGGGGGCGATAGCGCTCCTGAGAAAGCTGTCGGTGGTGTCAAGGCGGCGCTGGCCCGACCAGGCCGTGGCGGCCCCCCGCCTGGGAGTCCCCCCGCCCAAGGCCCGGCCTGCCTAGAAGGCCCCTCCGCCGTCGGAGAGACCCCTCAGGCTAGCTTGCGGTGATCCCAGGAGACCATCTTGGTGACCTGGGGGGTTACGAGGACTCGCTTGGCGAGCATCGCTTGTAACGCGTCGCGATGCGTCTCGTCGTAAGGGCCGATGTAGCGCTCCCACACCGACATTCCCAGCTTCCATATAGCGTCGGGGTCGTCGATGATCTTCGCTGTACCGACGATCTCCACCCCCCTGAGCTCCTCGTAGCGCTCCCCGGCTTCGACGAGGAACGTGACCCGGGGGTCGCGTCGGAGGTTCCTGATCTTCTGGGACTTCGCTTTGGTCTCGACGGTCAGGACGCCGTCCAAAAAGCCGTACCACATTGCCACGGCGTGGATCGACCCGTCGGGGTGCATCGTCGCCATGGTGGCCGTCTTCTGGTCTTGCAAGAAGGCGCGCACCTCCTCGTCGGTCATTTTTATCTCGGCGCGTCTGTTGGTCCCCATAGGTCGCCAGGATGCCACAGCACGGCGGGTTCGCTCCAACCGCTGCGCAGCGGCTAAGTTGTCCGTCCGCAATGGGATCGTTGATAAAGAAGCGCCGTAAGCGCATGCGCAAGAAGAAGCACAAGAAAATGCTGAAGGCCACGCGCTGGCAGCGCAGAGCTGGGCGTTGATGCCTGAAGCCTGACCGGGCGCGCCTGGCGACCGAACTTAGCGGGTTACCGCCACGACCAGCCGGTCCTCCCCAGGGTACGCGCCCTCGACGAACCAAGTGCCTCCGCTGCCAGCCAGCCGGGGGGTTCTTCCTGTCGCGCCGGCAAGCCGGTCTCTCCAGCGTGCCAGCTCGGGGAAGGCCGCGACAGCGGCCGGTTCGAGGTCGTTCATTCCTTCGCCGGTGGGACCGCCCAGGCGGTCCCACGTGGCGAACACCTCGGCTGTAGGCACGTGCAGCGGCGGGACGAGCAAAGTGAACTGCTTGCCCAAGACCGGCTCGACGTCGAGGGGTTCGACGCGTTCGCCTATCCCGGTGACCAAAGCCCGGCCTCCACGCACGCAGAACGGGACGTCCGCCCCGAGACGGGAGGCGGCCACGAGGTCGCTGTAGCGCGCCCAGCGCAGGATCGCAGCTGCGTCGGCTGATCCGCCTCCGAGCCCGGCGCCGGCCGGAATCGACTTGCGCAGGGTTACCGAAGCGCTCCGGCCTGCCAGCCTGAGGGCCCGCCTCACGAGGTTGTCGTCCCCGTCGCCGACGACGCTTCGCGCCCCTAGACCTTCGACGACGAGCGCGTCGCCGGGGGATATCTCCAACACGTCGAACAGGTCCACAGTGACCATCTCCGCCTCGATTAGGTGGTAGCCGTCGTCTCGTACGCCTTTAACTCGCAGTGAAAGGGTCAGCTTCGCTGCTGCTCGTAGCACGATCGGTTCAGTGGTCGTGGTCAGCGCCGGCACCTCCAGGTTCTACGAGGGCTCCAGGGTGGGTACGCGCCGTGGTGTCTGTGCGCAGAGCCCTCGCTGCGCACGCGAGGCGGCCCCAGTCCGCCACTCCGAGCGTTTCTGCGCGCGCCTCGGGATCCACGCCCGCAGCGCTGAATGCTGCAGGTTCGACGAGCGAAGCAAGCGAATTTCGGAGCATCTTGCGACGGGTAGCGAACCCTGCCCTGACCAGGGCGAAGACCTCGTCTCTGCCCGCGAGAGCCGGGTCGACTGCCGGCGTGCGCCGCCGACGGATGTCCACCAGGACCGACTCGATGTTCGGACGCGGTCTGAACACGCTGGCAGGCACGGAGGCGACAACTTTCGCTTCGGCCCAATAGGAAACTTTTACCGACACGGCACCGTAGGCGGGACTTCCGACTCCGGCGGCGAGACGCTCGCCCACCTCACGCTGGACCATCACGAGCATCCGCTGCACCGACTCCACGTCGTCGAGGAGGTCGGCTATCAGCGGCGTGGCGATGTTGTACGGAAGGTTAGCCACCAGGACCCAGCCGGGCTTCGAACCCAGGACTTCATTCCAGTCGAGCTTCATGGCGTCGGCGTGGACGACGTCGACGCTTCCCGAATAGGGGGAAACGGCGAGGACCTCCGCTAGGGCTGCCAGGAGGTGACGGTCGACTTCGATGGCTTTCACTACGGCACCGGTCTCAGCGATCGCAAGCGTTAGAGCGCCCAGACCCGGGCCGATCTCGACCACCCGGTCGCCGGGGCCGACTCCGGCGAGGCGTGCCACTCGCCTAACGGTGTTCGGGTCCACGACGAAGTTCTGCCCGAGCGCCCTGCTGGGACGGATGTTATGCGTCGACAAAAGCGCTGACACCTCCGTCGGATTCAGCGTCACCGCTCGGCTTGGTCGGCGCCGGCACGGCCGCCGTCTGGGATGGGCGCCCATCGCGGCGAGTCTGGAATTCGAAACGCTGCCGTGGTGTTGTCCCATGTGGCTTTCGCTAAGGTCTCGGCGCTCAACCCGCGCAGCGCCCCGACGGCGGCGCCGACTAGCCCGACCCAGGCCGGCTCGTTAGGTTTGCCCCTGTGGGGCACGGGGGCGAGGTAGGGGCTGTCGGTTTCCACGAGAATCCGGTCGAGAGGGCAATCAGCTGCCGCCTCCCTCACGTCGTCGGCCTTCTTGAACGTGACGATACCGCTGAAAGACACGTAGGCGCCCAGATCCAGACAGCGGTGCAACTCCCGGAGTCCCCCAGTGAAGCAGTGCAGGACCCACCGGCTGGGCAACCTCTCGCCCCCTAGGATGTCGAAGGTCTCGTCCCACGCGTTGCGCGTGTGGATGACGAGGGTCAGGTCCCGCTCTGCGGCCATCTGCACCTGCTCAGCGAAAGCTTTGCGCTGGGCGTCTTTCGGTGAGTGCTCGTAGAAGAAGTCCAGGCCGCACTCCCCGACTCCGACCACGAACTGCCGGGCTGGCTCGACCAGGTCGGCGATCGACTCCGAGCCGGCGGTCGCTTCGTGTGGGTGCAACCCGACGGTAGCGAACACACCGGGGTGACGCCCGGCGACTCCTATAGCGGCGATAGAGCGTTCGCGGTCGGTTCCTATCGCTATCATCCGCGTGACGCCCGAGGCGACCGCTCTGGCGACGATCTCGTCGCCAGAGGGATCGTCGGATATGTGACAGTGACTATCAGTCCACATCTTCTCGACTCTCGCGGGGTTCAGGCCGTCATCCGGGGGAACAGGGGTGCGCCTCGCTGAACGCTCAGACCGCCTGGATAGCCTCCCCAAAGCGCCGCCTCTGGTAGGCGTTGGGCCGTAACGTCACTGGAAAGCCCGATGCGACGCCATATCTCCTGCGACGCCCGGGTTAGAGCTGGACTTGCGAGTAGCGCCACGAGCCGGAGCACCTCTAGGCAGTCCCCGAGGACCGCGTCCACCTCAGGGCCCGGGTCGGCTTTCCACGGCTCGGCTTGCTCCAGCGAGGCGTTCGCTTCGCGCACGAGCCGCCATGTCGCTTCCAACGCTTCGCTCGGCGCGATCTTCTCCCACGCCTGGGACGCCTGCTCGTACACCTCTGCAGCGACAGCCCGCAAATGGCTGTCAGGGTCAGGGGCGGGCCCTAAGCCCCCGCACTTGCGTTCCACGACCGTCGACACTCTCGCCAGGAGGTTACCCAGGTTGTTGGCGAGGTCCGAGTTGTAACGCGACACCATTGCTTCGTAGGAGAAGTCCCCGTCAGGCCCGAAAGCCTGATCCCGCAGGAAGTGGTAGCGGTAGCCGTCGACCCCGAAGTCAGCGATGAGGTCGGCCGGAGCTATCTGGTTGAGAGCCGTCTTGGACATCTTCTCCCCGCCCACCAGAAGGTAGCCGTGCACTGCGATCCGCCTTGGCGGGGTCAGACCTGCGGCCATCAACAGGGCCGGCCAGTAGACACAATGAAAACGCAGGATGTCCTTGCCGATCAGGTGGTGCACCGATGGCCACCAAAAGTCGAAACGCTCAGGGTCCGATCCGTAGCCGATTGCGGTCGCGTAGTTGATCAAGGCGTCGTACCACACGTAAAAGACGTGGCCGGCGTCCCAGGGCACCGGCACACCCCACTTGATCGACGTCCTCGATATCGAGATGTCACGCAGGCCACCCCGGATCAGGCCTATCGCCTCGTTGCGTTTGGATTCGGGTGTAACCGCACCCGGGTTGTCCGCGTACCAAGCCAAAAGGCGATCGGACAGTTCCGAGAGCTTGAAGAAGTAGTTCTCCTCCGACAGGACCTCGACAGGGCGGTGATGTATCGGGCAGGCCCTGCCCTCGTCAAGCTCCGACTCGACGTAGTAAGCCTCGCAGGATACGCAGTACAGGCCCTCGTAGGGGCGCAGCTCTATCCAACCGTTGTCGAAAGCTGCCTGCATGAGCTCCGCGGTCGCTTTGTAATGGCGCTCCTCGGTGGTCCGGATGAAGTCGTCGTTGGACACGTCGAGGGATTCCCACACCTGCCGATAACGTTCGCTCGTGCGGTCCGCCTGCTCCTTGGGAGTGATGCCGTTCGCCTCGGCGGCTCGGGCGACTTTGAGCCCGTGCTCGTCGGTGCCGGTCAGGAAGAACACCTCGTCGCCGCGCATGCGATGCCAGCGCGCCAAGGCGTCCGCAGTGACGGTGGTGTACGCGTGGCCTATGTGGGGAGCGTCGTTGACGTAGTAGATCGGAGTTGTCACATAGAAGCGGGCCACAGACCACGAGGGTAGGCGACGGCGCGACCGTGCCGGCTCATTCTGTGGCTACTAACGTCTAGCGGTGGACGCCATCCCCGAGGTTCAGTGCTATCTCATACACTTGCCTGCGTTTCACTCCCGTAGCGGCCGCTACCTCGTCGACCGCGCTTCGCCGGGATGCCCCCGTCGCTACAGCCCGCTTGAGCAGGTGCTCCACCTGCTCCTTTCCGGCTTCTGGCTCACCCTCCTTGCCGTTTGGACCCACCAGGAGGACCCACTCCCCGCGCTCGTCGACCTCGGCGCGCTCGAACGCCTGCACTGCCTCTCCAAGAGTCCCACGCCAGACCTGCTCGTGCACTTTGGTGAGCTCGCGCGCCCAGACGTAGACTCTTCCCGCTCCACACGCTTCCTCGAGATCGAGCGTGGTCGCCTTCACCCGGTTGCCCGCCTCGTAAATGACCGTCGTCAAGGGCGACGACGCGATCCGTCCGAGCGCTTCGCGGCGTGCTGTCCCTTTGCGCGCCAAGAACCCGGCGAAAGTGAAGCCGTCCCCGGGTATACCCGAGATAGCCACGGCCGCTACGGCCGCCGACGGGCCCGGTATCACTGAGATCGCGAACCCGGCTGCGGCAGCCGCGCGGACGACCTCGGCTCCCGGGTCCGACACAGCCGGCATTCCAGCGTCGCTGACGAGCACCACACGCTCGCCACCAGCGAGCGTCGCGACGACACGCGCCGACATGTCAGCCTCGTTGGTGCGGTCGAGGCGGACGAGGCGGGGGGTTTTCACGCCGATAGCGCTAAAGAGCTTCCGGGTGCGCCTAGTGTCCTCGCACAGGACGACCGTCGCCTCCGCGAGCGCTGTCGATGCTCGGGGGGACAGGTCACCCAGGTTGCCGATCGGTGTTCCGACCACGACGAGTGCTCCGGGTGTGCCGGTCACCAGTGGTCCGGTCAATGGGAGCGGACCTCCAAGACGTCACCGACGCGAAGCGACCAGCGTTCGAAGCTGCCGGCGTCCGCTACGAGCAGCTCTTCGCCGCGCAGGCGTGGCATGCGCAACCGCAGCGGCCGCACGGTTCGGGCTTTGTTCACCACGAGGCATTCGACTCCTCCCCTGTCAGGTACCCGGTTGCACCACGCAACGTCGACGTTGCGCCGGGCGCCCACGGTGTCAGCCGGCGTCCACCGGCCGACAAGGGAGACACCGGACCTCACCGCTGTTTCCTGCCCCGGCTCGTCGAGAGTTGCGAGGACCTTTCCGTCCCTGATCAGCCAAGCCATCGGGGTTAGACGTTGAAGCGGATTTCCAGCACGTCGCCGTCTTTGACCTCGTAGTCCTTGCCTTCCACCCGCAGCTTCCCGGCTTCCTTGGCTTTGTTCCACGAGCCGATCCCAAGAAGCTCGTCCCAGTGGATGACCTCCGCCCGGATGAAGCCCCGCTGCAGGTCGGAGTGGATCACCCCTGCGCACTCCGGGGCTCGGGCGCCGGCCCGGAACGTCCACGCCCGGCTCTCTTTGTCCCCGGTGGTGAAAAACGTCCTGCGACCCAGCAGGTGATACGCAGCCCGGGTCACTCTCGCAAGGGCTCCCTCACCGAGTCCTAGACCTTCGAGCAGCTCGACGCGCTCGTCGGGGTCGAGCATCGCTGCCTCTGCTTCGAGAGCTACGCTCACACCGAGGGCCTCTCCGTGCCCCCCGAGGTGTTCGACCACCGGCTCGGTTATGGCCTCGGCACCCGCGAGCTGCTCTTCACCGAGGTTGACGACAGCGAGAACTGGCTTGTTGGTCAGCAAGAAGAACGGTCGTAGTGCGGCTCGCTCTTCGATGCTCAAATCGCTCCGGTAGATAGGCACAGCGGAGTCCAGGACCGTTTTGGCTCTGTCCAGGGCGTCCACCTCACCTTGAAGGCTCTTGTCGGATCGGGCGGCTTTGCGTCGCTTCTCGACCTGGTTGTCGACGGTCGCAGCGTCGGCGAGCACCAGCTCGAGCTCGAGGACCGTCAGATCGTCGAGAGGGTCACTCCCTCCGACCACGTTGTCATCGGCGAACGAGCGCAGCACCATGCACAAAGCGTCTACCTCGCGGATTCCGGCGAGAAAGCGGTTTCCTAGACCTTCGCCGCTCGACGCCCCCGCCACGAGCCCGGCTATGTCGACAAACTCCACTGTCGCCGGCACAACCTTGCGGCTGGAGCTCATAACAGCGAGCTGGTCAAGCCGGCTGTCGGCGACGCGCGCGATCCCCTGGGTCGACTCGGTGGTCGAGAAGGGGTGGGCTGCGACAACGGCAGATCCGCCGGTCAGCGCGTTGAACAGGCTCGATTTGCCGGAGTTGGCCAGACCGACGATGCCGAGACGTTCCATCCTGCCCACGCTACTGGCTCTGCGCTATCGACTCGGCGCTCAGGTGGCCGGCATGGGATCACGTGGCGGGCCGGGCCGTCCGGCCCCTAGGATGTCAACCTATGTCAAAACGCACTCACAAGGCTCGTTCACGCGCACGGCGCAACAAGGCCAATCACGGACGAAAGCCCAACAGGGGCCGCTGACAAGCCAGTCTCAGGGAGCTCGGATGCGGCCCGCAGGTCGGCTCAGCTGACGCCGACCAGGTCGGAGACCTCCGGTCGGGCGCCGAAGCGGGTGATTACCTTCGACGCGATAAGGCTCCCGATCTGGGCACTGCGCCTGGCGCCGAGCTGGTTGACGATCCCGTACAGGTAGCCCGCAGCGAAACTGTCGCCAGCGCCGGTAGTGTCGACCACCCGGTCGACCCTGGGAGCCTCGACCCGCAGGGTCTCCCCACCTTCAGCCACCACGCATCCCTGCGCTCCGAGGGTCACGACGACCGTAGGGCAGACAGCCGACAGCTCCCGCAACGCCGACGGTACATCGGCTCGGCCGCTCAGCACGAGAGCCTCCTCCTCGTTGGCGAAGAGGACCTGCACGGATCCGAGAAGAGCCCTCATCTCGTCGCGGTGCAAGCTCACCCAGAAAGGGTCAGACGCCGAAAGCGCCACCAGCGTCGACGACGCCGCCGCAGCTTGTATCGCCGCTGCGACGGCAGTGTCAGTTACGACCTTGCCGCAAAGGTATCCTTCGATGTAGACGACTTCAGCTCGTGCGATCTCGGCCTGGTCGACCTGGGAAGAGCCGAGTTCGCCTCCCGCCCCGAGGCTGGTGCACATGGTCCTCTCGGCGTCAGGGGTGACCATCACGATGCTGATCCCCGTGCCGGGACTCCCCGTACCCCCGCCAGGGCCGCCGCCGGCGACCTCACCAGCCCGAGAGGAGCGCCCGCTGCCACCGGCGAAGCTCACGCCGGCAGCGTTCAGGTCGCCGGCGAAGAACGCGCCCAGCTCGTCGTCGGCGACGCGCCCGACGAAGCTCGTGGGAACTCCGAGCGCAGCGAGACCTACCGCCGTATTGGCGGCAGATCCCCCGGACGCCATCTTCGTCACCTCGACCCGCGAGCGGATCTCAGCGGCGCGTTCGACGTCTACTAGGCCCATCGTCGCCTTGTCCAAGCCGAGCTGCTCTAACAAAGCGTCGTCGCAGGAGGCCAAGACGTCGACTATGGCATGGCCGATGGTTACTACACGAGGGGTGTCTTGCACTCTGATGACGGTAGCCGGACCAGTCACTAGGGTTGGTGCTTTCAGGATCGAGAAACTCCGAGAGGACCACACATGGCGAACACCGACAGCTACCGTCTGGCGCGCACTGCCGTCCCACGCCGCTACAACCTTGCAATGCGACCGTACCTCGACACTGCGACCTTCGAGGGCACCGTGTCCGTGGACCTCGACTTGGCGCAGGCGACGGACAGCCTCATGCTGAACGCCGCCGAACTCGAAATATCCTCCGCCGAGCTGACGAGCCCGTCCGGGGAGGTCCTCACCGCCGCAGCATTCCTGCATACCGATCAGGAACGCCTCGAACTGCGTTTCGGCGCATCCGTGCAGGCCGGCGCCGGGTACCGGCTGTCTCTTGCGTTCAGCGGCGTTCTCAACGATCACCTCCGCGGTTTCTACCGCAGCACGTTCAAGTCGCCCGACGGCTCGGAGGTGACCGTCGCCACGACACAGTTCGAGGCGACCGACGCCCGGCGGGCGTTCCCGTGCTGGGATGAGCCCGATTTCAAGGCGACCTTCCAGGTCACTTTGGACGTGCCCGCTGGCTGCGTCGGGCTCTCCAACGGCCCGGTGGCCTCGGAGGAAGCCATCGGAGGCGGATGGACCCGTGTGCGCTTCGCCGAGACGATGCCGATGTCCACCTACCTGGTCGCTTTCATAGTCGGACCTTTCGAGCTCACCGCCCCGGTCGACGTCTCAGGTGTGCCGATCCGGGTGGCGACAGTCCCCTCGAAGCAGGCACTGACCCCTTTCGCGCTGCAAGCGGCCGCCCACGCTCTGAGCTTCTTGTCGGGTTACTTCGCGATCCCCTACCCCGAGGCGAAGCTCGACCACGTGGCTATCCCCGACTTCGCCTTCGGGGCCATGGAGAACCTCGGCCTTGTCACCTACCGTGAGACAGCACTGCTCGTCGACTCCGACCGGGCAGCGCAGACGGAGATGGCTCGCGTCGCTTCGGTGATAGCGCACGAGACCGCTCACATGTGGTTCGGGGATCTGGTGACGATGAAATGGTGGAACGGCATCTGGCTCAACGAAGCCTTCGCTACTTTCATGGAGCTGACGACCACGGACGCTTTCAAACCTGCCTGGCAGATGTGGGCCGCTTTCGCGGCGGGCAAGGCTGCGGCGATGGCGGTCGACGGTTTGGAGTCGACCAGGCCCGTGGAGTACCCGGTGGGTCGCCCCGAAGAAGCCGAAGGCATGTTCGACCTGCTCACCTACCAAAAGGGCGGCTCGGTCCTCAAAATGCTGGAACGCTACCTCGGAGCCGAGACCTTCCGGCTCGGCATCTCCGCCTACCTTTCGTCGCATGCCTATTCGAACACCGAGACCTCGGACCTGTGGGAAGCCTTGGAGGACGTCTCGGGCGAACCGGTGCGGTCGATCATGGACTCGTGGATCTTCCAGGGCGGTCACCCTCTCGTCGAGGCAGCTCTCAGCGACGACGGGACCTCGGTGGCGCTGTCCCAGAGGCGTTTCACCTACCGACCGGCTCTCGCCGGTGCCGGCACAGCGACGTGGAAGGTTCCGGTGAACTTGCGTGTGTCTGCCGGTGGCGCAGTTCGCGACGAGCGCCTGCTCCTCGAGGCGGATGGGTCAACCTTGTCCTTCGACACGCAGGTCGACTGGGTGATCGTCAACGCTGGCGGGTGGGGCTTCTACCGCTGCTCCTACAGCCCTGAGCTCAGACGGCGCCTGGTCAGCGCCGGCCTGGCAGAGGTGGCAGAGCCGATGGAACGCTTCAACTATCTGAGCGACACCTGGGCTGAGGTGGTAGCGGGAACCGCTGAGGTGGAGGAATGGGGGGCGGGCGCTGTCGCCCTCGGACCTGACAGCGACCCGGATGTGTGGACCTCTCTGGGTTCCGGCTTGCACATGCTGGTCCTCGCCGGCGACGACGAGGACCGGGACGCCGTTGCGAGCTTCGCCGCCTCGTTGGCTACCCCGGTGTGGAACTCTGTCGGCTGGACCCCCGCGCCCGGCGAACCGGAAAGGACCGCCACGGCGAGGGCGAGGGTACTGTCGGTCCTGGCCCAGGTAGCCAAAGACCCGGCGGTGGTCGCCGAGTGCGCGGCACGTTTGCGTGAGCACCTTGTGTCGCCTGCAGGGTCGGGCGGGCTTGCGGCTGATCTCGTGGGCGTCTGTGCCCGAGTCGCCGTCGGCTCGGGAGGTGAGGACGAGTGGAACCTTGTCATGGACGCCTACACGAGGGCTGGGTCCCCCCAGGAGGAGCAGCGCTACCTGTTCGCTCTGGCCGAGGCGACGTCGGAGTCTCTGCGGGAGCGGACCCTGCAGATGACGCTCGGATCCCAGGTGCGATCCCAAGACGCCCCCTTGGCGATAGCTACCCTGATGGGGCAGCCCGGCGCTGCCAGCCAGGCCTGGGCTTGGGTCGAGTCGAACTGGGACGAGCTCGCTTCGCGAATGCCCCACAGCCTCCTCGTGCGGATATTGGAAGCGACCTCCAGTTTCGTAGATCCTTCAGTAGCCGCACGGGTGAAAGCCTTCTGCTCTTCGAAGGACCTCACGTTGAGCCCGGTGCGCCTGGCTCAGATCCTCGAACGTCTCGACGTGAACGTCACTCTGGCCCAGCGTCTAAGAGGCACCATCGCAGCCAGTCTCGCCGGTCTCGTAGCTCACGGCGGCTGAGTCTGCGGACGCCTCCGGTGGGGGCGTCGCGCCGGCAATGCGTTCGACCCGGGTCCGCACCTGGTCGAGCCTCTGCTTCGCCTGGGCGTGGATGGCCTCCGCCCGCTCGTAGAGGTCCGCTGCCGCTTCGATACCTACATCCCCAGCGGCAAGGCGGCCGGTGAGACTTTCGAGCTCCGCCATGAGCTCCTCGAAGGTCTTGTCGCGCCCGGAGCCGGGGACGGGGGGCGACTCCTCGCTGGAGCCGGCAGGGCCGGCATCCCGGACAGATCCGGTCATGGTCGCAGCATTCCGGGGGATCTCAGCTCAACAGTGGTGGTCAGCGAACTGATCGACGCCACCAGCGAGCCCTCGGCGAGGCGCACGTCTATGGCGTCCCCCGGCGACAGGTCAGCGGCCCGGCGGATGACTGTCCCATCTGCTGCGGTCACGACTGCGTAACCTCGCTCCAGCGTCCGCTGCGGTGACAGAGCCCGAAGGTGGCGGACTTCGGAATCGAGGCGGCCCGCAGCCCGCCCGAGCTCCTCCCAGACGTGACGCCTCCACGGGGTTCCCGCCAGGCGGTCCTCGGCGAGGCGGAGTGCCCTTCGAGGGTGACCTCCCTCGAGTCGTATCGTCGCCCGCTCGAACCTGAAAGCCGCTTGCTCAAGCCGACCTGTCAGCGCCAGGCGGGTCTGGACGGCCGCAAGTCGATGCTCGGCTCGCCCGGCACACTGCTGGACCGCCCACGCGACGTCGGCCAGAGCCTCGTCGACACGGCGCATCAGTCCAACAACGTCGGGCACGACGGCGGTCGCGGCAAGGGACGGGGTCGGACATCGCAGATCGGCCACCTCGTCGCACAACGGTCGGTCGGACTCGTGACCGATCGCGGACACGACCGGTACAGGGCACGCTGCGGCAGCCCTGCAGACCTCCTCGGTGCTCCAGGGCAGAAGCGACGGGGCGTCCCCTCCGCCGCGCGCCAGCACGATCACCTCCACAGCAGGGTCACTTGACAGCGTGCGAATCCCCTCGACGATTCCCCTGCTCGCAGTAGGGCCGCTGACTGTGGTCTCGAAGAACACTACCGGGTACCCCGGACACCGCGCGGCTACCACGGACTCGATGTCCTTGCGCACTGCGGCGTCAGCGCCGCAAACCACCCCTATGGCACTCGGCAGCATCGGGATGGGACGGCGGGGCCGGTCCAGCAGGCCGTCGGCGCCAAGAGCAGCCCGCGTCGCTTCGATGAGAGCAGCGATAGCCCCAGCCCCCACCGGCGTGACCCCTTGCGCTAGGAGAGCCAGTTGGCCTCGCTCGTTGGACCATTGGAGCGTAGCGGCGACCTCAACCCGCTCGCCGGGGGCCGGCTTGTACCTCCTGACGACCGCCGCCGGCATCTTCACGTCGATTTGGGCGGCTCGATCCCGAAGGGTGAAATAGACCCAGCCGCCCTTGGTGGTAGTCGGCCGGTAGACCTCGCCTTCGACGACTATAGGACCGACTCCAGCGACGCAGCGGGCGATCTCCCCTGCCAGGCGTACGAGGGTGACCCTGCGCGGGGAATCCCCTGGCGCGTCTTCGAACAGGCTCATTGACACCCACTTAAGGCTAGCCAGCCGGTGGGACACTGTGTAGGGACCGCATGGCGACCACCCGGGCTAACCGGACGGCCACCGCTCGCCACCTCCCCCCACCAGGACTCTCCGGTGTCGGCTAAGCTAGACGGGTTGGAGGCCGAAGCCGGCCAGCAGGAGATAGTTTCTTGATCGCAGAGAAAAGTGGAACCGGTTTCGCGTCGCTTGGCGTGGATCCCGACCTCGTGGTAGCGCTCGGCGCGCTTGGCATAAGCGAGGCGTTCCCGATTCAGAAGCTGACGTTGCCCGACGCCCTCGCCGGACGCGACATATGCGGCAAAGCCAAGACCGGTTCGGGAAAGACCCTCGCTTTCGGCGTTGCGCTGATACAACGCCTCGGGGAACCCTCCGAGGCTTCAGGGTCTCCCGCACCCCGAGGTCTGGTGCTCGTTCCCACCCGGGAGCTCGCAGGCCAAGTAGCCGACGTTCTCACACCGTTGGCCGCCGCCCGCAAGCTGAACCTCGTCGCCTGCTACGGCGGGACGAGCCTCGATGATCAGGTGCAAGCCCTTCAGCAGGGCTGCGACGTGGTGGTCGCCACCCCCGGGCGCCTGATCGATCTCCGCCAGCGCGACGAGATAGACCTCGGCAACGTGGCGGTCGTGGTCCTCGACGAGGCGGACAGGATGGCGGACATGGGCTTCACACCCCAGGTCGAGTGGCTTCTACGTCACCTCGTCGGGTCGCACCAGACGATGCTGTTCTCGGCGACTTTAGACTCTGACGTCGACAGGCTGGTGCGCCACGAACTGTCCGACCCGGTGCACCACGAGGTGATCTCCGAGTCCTCGACGGTGTCTGAGATGGCCCATCGTTTCATCCAGGTCCACCAGATGGACAAGGTGAAAGTCGCGGCCGCTCTCTGTAGAGCGTCGAGCAGGGCGATCGTGTTCACCCGCACAAAGCACTCAGCCGACCGGCTGACCGAAAATCTTCGCCAGATGAAAGTCGACGCCCGCCCCATCCACGGGGACCTGCGCCAGAAAGAACGCGAGCGGGCTCTAAAAGCCTTCAGCGAGGGACGCCTGCCGGTCCTGGTCGCCACGGACGTCGCCGCCAGGGGCCTCGACGTCGACGACATCGACGTCGTCATCCACTTCGACCCACCCGAGGACCACAAGGCGTACCTCCACCGTTCCGGCAGGACAGCCCGCGCCGGGCGCGCCGGGCTGGCGGTAACGCTGGTGCTCTGGAACGAGCAGGCCGGCATAGAGCGAATCCAAAAGCGTCTGGGCCTCACCTCGCCGATAGTGGAGATGTTTTCGAACGATCCTCGCCTTGCTCACCTCGCCTCGTGGGATCCACGCGAGGTTTAGCCTCCTACACCCAACCTGCAGCTTTCCCGATCCGACCCACAATGACGGTTAGTGCCGCGGTGCTTGGTAGATGAATGTCGGTCGTTGGTTGGACGTCATCGGGCTTCTAGCAGGGCTCGGGATAGTCGCCGCCACGCTGATGTCGACACTTCGGGCTGTGGTGCTGCCACGAGCCTCCCAAGGCCTGATCCCCGAGATCACGATCACCTCGTTGCGGTTTTTGTTCCAGGTGAGAGTCAGACGTCACGACGACTATGTCCGCCGCGATCACCTCATGGCCATGTTCGCCCCGGTGGCGCTGCTGGCGATGCTCGTATCGTGGCTCCTGGTCACAGCGGTCGCTTACAGCCTCATCTTCTTCTGTGTCACCGGGCGTTCGCTCGCCGCTTCGGTCGAGCTGTCAGGGTCGTCGATAGTCACCTTGGGGACCGTCTCCGACAGCCGCTTCTGGCCGTCGTTGCTCGGCGACTCGGAAGCGGGCGTCGGGCTTTTGATAGTTGCTTTAGTGATCAGTTACCTACCCAGCATGTACTCTGCGTTCACACGCCGCGAGACCGGTGTGACCCTGCTCGAAGTCCGCGCCGGTAACCCTCCGTCGGCGACGACGATGATCCTCCGCTTCAGGCGAATCGACAGCGGTCTCGCCGAGATCACCGAGCTGTGGCGCCAGTGGGAGCAGTGGTTCGCCGATATCGAAGAGTCCCATACGACGTTCCCGATACTTGTCTTCTTCCGCTCACCTCACGGGGAGCGCTCCTGGGTGACAGCAGCCGGAGCTCTCCTCGACGGAGCCGCCCTGTGGATATCCGCTGTCGAACACCCTGCTGACCCGAACGCCCACCTGTGCGTCCGCGCGGGGTTCCTGTCGCTGCGACGGATCGCGGACGCGTTCGGGATACCTTACGACCCGGATCCCGCCCCGGACGGCCCGGTCAGCGTCTCCAGGCGGGAGTGGGACCAAGCCATATCCGAGTTGAGCGACGGCGCTGTGACCTTGGTAGACGACCTGGACCTAGCGTGGGAGAAGTGGAAGGGCTGGCGCGTGAACTACGACGCCGTGCTGCTTCGCCTGGCAAGGCTCATCGAGGCGCCTCCCGCCCCGTGGGTGTCGGATCGCTCCCCGATGGGGGGTTCCCGGGATCGGTGGGCTTCCCGCCGGAGCGCCCGAAAAGCCAGCGGGCACCGGCGATAGCGGCACCGATACCTAGCAGGACAGGGACGATCCCGAAAAGGTCGGCTGCGTCGTTCTGCGGGCCGGGCACCGAAACGGCGACGTTCGGGCCGCCGACGATCGTAATCACCGACCCCGCCCCCTGGGGCAGCGTCGACACGGGCGCCTGCGGCGTCGAAGGGACTGACGGCGACGAGGCGGATGGCGACGAGGCGGACTGCCCCAACGCAAGCAAGACAGGCCCGCCGGCGTCGAAGCTGTGCACACCCCACCTTCTCGCACCAGCAGGGGTATTAGCAAGCCGCGCACCTTCCTGTCTGTTCCGGGCACCGGCGCGCTGCGGGTAGTCTCGCTTACATGTCCGACTCTTGGCTGATCGAACCGTCTGGTCCCCTGCGGGGTGAGGTGGAGGTTCGTGGCTCCAAGAACGCCGTGACCAAGCACATGGTCGCGGCGATCCTCGGCCGGGAACCCAGCACCATCTCGAACGTCCCCGAAGTTGGCGACGTCGAGATCACCACGCAGATCCTCTTAGCCCTAGGAGCGGGGGTCGAGCGCAGAGGTGACGCCATAACCATCACCCCTCCCGAGGGACCGGGGTCGTCGGTGCCCCTTTCCTTCAGCGGTCTGAACAGGATCCCCGTCCTACTCTTGGGTCCCCTCCTTCACCTGACCGGGGAGGCTTTCGTTCCGCGGGTCGGAGGCGACCAGATCGGCGGACGACCCGTCGACTTCCACGTAGAGGCGCTCAGATCGTTCGGGGCCGACGTGGAAGTCACAGCGGAGGGCATAGAGGCGCGCTGCAGAGGTCTCAAAGGGGCGATCATCGAACTCCCCTACCCGAGCGTAGGAGCCACCGAGTCGGCACTTTTGTGTGCCGCGCTAGCTGAGGGCAAGTCCGTCATCCGCAACGCCGCGAACGAGCCGGAAGTCCTCGAGCTAGCGTTGTTCTTGCAGCGGATGGGCGCTTGCATCGAGTTGCGCCCTGACAGACGGATCATCATCGAGGGAGTCCCCAAGCTTCACGGGGCCAAGACGCGCCTGCAGGGCGACCGCAACGAGGCGTTCAGCTACCTGATCGCCGGTCTGCTCACCAAAGGGCAAGTGCGCGTCGTGGGATGCAACCAGGATCGCCTGGTCACGGCCATCACCACCTTGATGAAGATGGGGGCGGTTGTCGAGATCGACGACTCAGGCTTGACCGCGTCAGCGCCCCACGGCCTGCGAGCGGCCGCAGTGCAGACCGATGTGCACCCGGGTTTCATGACCGACTGGCAGACCCCGCTCATGGTGCTGTTCACCCAGTGCGAGGGCATGTCGGTACTGCACGAGACGGTATATGAGGATCGTTTCGTGTACGTCCCGGCTCTAAAGCAGATGGGCTGTGAGATAGAGCTGTTCTCGACCTGCCTAGGAGGCTCGGCCTGCCGCTTCCACGAGAAGAGTTACCTGCACTCAGCGGTAGTCCGCGGCGTGTCGAAACTGACCGGCGCTGAGGTCGACATCCCCGACGTCCGTGCCGGGTTCTCCAGCGTCATAGCCGCCGCCGCGGCTGAAGGTCCATCCCTGCTTCACGGAGTCCACCACCTCGAACGCGGCTACCACCGCCCGGCCGAACAGCTTCGCTCACTGGGGCTAGACCTGCGCACGAAATGACTCAACCGCCTTCGACGGCCGGACCGGCCCAAGGAGCGGAGCTTCCGGCTCCCTACGGCGACTCTACCGGCTCGCTGTACCACTTCGACGGGCGTTTCTACCACCCCCAGCCGGTGACGACCGGCCCGTGGAATCCCGATGCCCAGCACGGTGGCCCTGTCGCAGCTCTGCTCGCCGGAGCCCTCGAAGCCGGCGGTGGTAGCGCTTTGGTGCGAATGACGGTAGAGCTACTCCGGCCCGTTCCTCTTCGCGCGTTGAGCGTCGAGCGCCGTGTCGTGAAATCCGGACGGACCGTCACGCTTATCGACGCGACTATCAGCGCCGGTGGCGTCGAGGTGGCGACCGCCCGAGGCCTCAACCTGCGCCGCTCGGACCTTGCCATGGCGCCAAAGTCAACGAGTTTTTCACCGCCGATCCCCTCCCCCCAGCCCGCCCATGCCGGCGCGCGACGGACGGCGTTCGCCGCCGCGGTCGAGATGCGCTTCGTCGAGGGAGGCTGGGACGAGATGGGACCTGCGACGCTTTGGACTAGGCTAAGGATGCCTGTCGTAGACCACGAACCGGTCACAGCTATGCAGCGCGCCGCTGCTGCCGCCGACTTCGCGAACGGCATCAGCCGAGTCGTGGACTTCGAGACCCACACTTTCATAAACGCGGATCTCACGGTCGCGATCTCCCGATCCCCCCAAGACGACTGGATCGGCTTCGAAATGGCCAGTCACGTCTCGGGCCAAGGCACCGGTCATGCCGAGAGCCGGATCTTCGACACGGCCGGGACGCTAGGCAGGTCGATACAGTCGCTGATCGTCACCGAGAAGGCGCTCCCAGCGGACTCCTGACAGGCCCGCGCGCACGTCCTCAGGCGCAAGGAGACGCCCGGGACGGTTCAGGCGGTGTTGCGCCGAAGGCGCCGCAGAGCGAGTGAGGCCGCTGCGAGAAGATCCCCACAGGACCCGCCGGGCGAGTCGAGCACCTCGAGTTCGTCCGACGCTTGGAAGCCCGATGCGGCCCGCGTCGCTTGGGCCGTCCCAGCAGCGCGCACCGCCTGGAGGGAAACCTTGCGGCGCCAGTCCACCAGGTCGTCCAAGACAGCGCGCGCCTGCCAGACGAGAAGCTTGGACGGCGGCGGGGACGAATCCACGGCTGTGCGGACAGTCCCCGTTATCCGATCCACCACCGATCCGGGAGCTCCTAGGGAGTCCCACGTCTCGAGCACCTCGAAAAGGTTCACGTCGCTGCTAGGGGTGGGCCCCACAGCCTGTATGATCTCGGCCCGCCGGGTTGCCCGGCGAACCTGTCCGGCCAGGGCTGCTATCACCGCGGCCCCGCCGTCGCTGCCTGTGCCGTACGCCCGGTCGGGCTGAGCCCCTTCTAGTTGCAAAGCGGTCGCAACGCAGACGTCACCTCGCCCGCTCGACGGGCTGTCAGCGCCTTCGAGCAGGAAGGAACGGGCGACGCTCCCCACAGCGGCCGCCAGCTGGTCTCTCAGGTCGGCCTCGTCGGAGGCTTTTAGCCGGACTGCGAGCGAGTCCAGGCGCGACCAAAGCCCGCCGGCGTCGCACACCCGCCGGCCAACCCAAAAAGCCGTCGCCACGTCGGATAGGCGCCGACCCAGTTCGCCGGCCAGGTCGTGCGCCCACACGATCCCCATCCGGTCGACCATCTCCCCCGCGACGTCGGTGGCTGCAAGCTGTTTGTAGAGGCGATGGCGCGGTATCAGCTCGGAGAAGTCCCGGCGGAACTCCGACGGGAAATAAGCGTGGACCGCCGTGGCGAACATGGGGTCTGCGGCGGCGTCGCTGGACTCTATCGACTTGACGATGTCGGACTTGGCGTAGGCGAGCAGAGTCGCTAGCTCCGGTCTTATCAAGCCGGCACCGGCCTTTCTGCGGACCTCGAACTCGGCGCGATTCGGGAGGACCTCTACGCCCCGGTCGAAGAGTCCGTCGCGTTCGAGCGAGTCGACCAGGGACTCGTAAGAGTCCAGCTCCCGTTCACTCCATCGAGCCGCCCGGTTGAGAGCGACCACGCTGTGGTCGACTTGGGCGAGGACCGACGCCGCCACTTCTTCCTGCGCCCTCTCGAGATAGCCGTCCCTAGCGGACTCCGAGAGCCGCCCCTCGGAGATCGCCAGCGCGAGGAGGATCTTGAGGTTCACCTCCCGGTCCGAGGTAGCCACTCCGGCGGCGTTGTCGATGAAGTCGGCGTTGACCCTGCCGCCCCTCCGGCTGTAGCGCAGCCGGGCCCTCTGGGTTACGCCGAGGTTCGCTCCTTCTCCTATGACCCTGGCTCTCACCCGGTCCGAGGTGACTCGTACTGCGTCGTTAGCGTGATCGGCGACGTCCGCGTCGGACTCTTCGGGGGCTGCTACGAAGGTCCCGATGCCACCGAACCACAACAGGTCGACTGGTGCGGCGAGGATGGCCGACGCAAGCTCGAGAGGGCTGGTGTCTCCGGCGCTGATACCGAGCGCCTTCGCTGCTTCGGGGCTTACCGGCACCGACTTTGAGTCTCTGGGCCACACTCCCCCACCTTTGGAGATCAAGCTACGGTCGTAGTCGTCCCAGCTGGAGCGGGCCAGACGAGCCAGGCGGCGGCGCTCCTCGAAGGATAAGTTCCGATCCGGTGTGGGATCCAAGAAGATGTGGCGGTGGTCGAAAGCGCCGACCAGCTCGATCGCAGGGCTTTGGATCATCCCGTTTCCGAAAACGTCGCCTGACATGTCGCCCACTCCAACCACGCGAAACGGGTCTTCGGACACGTCGATGCCGAGCTCTTTGAAGTGGCGGCTTACCGCCACCCAGGCACCCCTAGCCGTGATACCCATCGCTTTGTGGTCGTAGCCTCGCGAGCCCCCTGAAGCGAACGCGTCTCCGAGCCAGAATCCTCTCCGCTCCGCCAAAGAGTTTGCCAGGTCGCTGAAACTGGCAGTACCTTTGTCTGCAGCTACCACCAGGTACGGGTCTGGGCCGTCTAGTGCGGGCACCGTGGGAGGCGACACCACCCGGTCGTCTACGTAGTTGTCGGTTATCCCTAGGAGCGCTGCGATGAAAGTCTCGTAGGCCGAGGCCACTTCCTCCGGAGAGGGTCTGCTTCGTTTCTCGGACCGCCTGGATTCCCCAGCGCCCTTGCGTACGACGAAACCCCCTTTGGCTCCGGTCGGGACTATCGGCGCGTTCTTTTTGACCTGCGCGAACGCAAGGTCGAGCACCTCTGTGCGAAAGTCGTCTGGGCGCTCACTCCAGCGGATTCCTCCACGGGCCACGAGGCCGGCCCGTAGATGTATGCCCTCCACTGCGCTGGAATGCACGAACGTCTCAACCTCAGGACGCGGTGGCACGGACTCAGGGACCGCCCTTCCGTCCACCTTCAAGACCAGCGCCGGAGGAGGGGCGGGCGACCCGCTCGGAGTACTTTGCCATTCGGCACTGTAGAAATTCGTCCGCCAGGTGGCATCGATCAGTCCGAGCAAGCCACGAAGTGCCCTGTCGTCGTCTAGGCGGACGACAGCGCCGAGCATCGCGATACAAGCCTGCCGAGCGGCCTCTACCCGCGACGGCGAACCCGTATGAGCCGTCGTGGCAGTGTCGAAGCGTACCTCGAAATACGAAACGAGCGCTGCTGCGAGCGCCGGGTAGGAAAGCAGGGAGTCCGCTGTCGCCTCCAGCTCGACGGTAGCGACCACCTGAGACCAGTAGCGCACATAGGCGCGCAGCACAGCAACCTGACGCCAGTCGAGCCCGGCTGCGAGTACAAGACGGTTCAGCGGATCGATGTCAAAGAGTCCGGCTTCGCCGGCGCTCAGGGCGTCGACCAGGCGCTCAGAGAAGTCTGCGGGATGCGCTAGGTCGGGATGGCCGCCAGCGCTGCTCCGGACTCTGAGAGCCATGTCGTCGACGTGCACGACACGCCCGGGGGCGTCACCGAAGGCAATCTGCATCGGTACCGATTCGACCAGGCTGAGACCGAAACTCTCCAGGATCGGCACGACCTCAGCCAGTTCACCGCGCTGAAGCGAGAGTCGCTTCAAGCGGAACGAGCTGTCAGGACCCGACGATTCTCTTAACACGAAGAGGCCGCCGTCGCCGTCGAGACGCAGCATCACCTCGAACTCCTCGACGGCCTCCGCTGGGCTCGTTGTCTCTTTGTAGCCCGGCGGAAGGCTTTCGAGCTTGACGCTGGTCTCTTCGACACCAGCGAGCCTGCTCAGCGCCAGGACGCCGTTGTCCCACGACTGGTCAGTATTTGCTGTCACGCAAACCATCATCGCGCGCAACTCCTAGTGGTGCCCCGGCCGCCGCTCCTATGACGTGCGGCGCCGTGTGGCTAACCTGGCGTCCATGTCAGTGTGTTTCGAGCGGGATGGAGCGATCGCAGTACTGCGATTCGACGATGGCAAGGCCAACGTGCTGAGCCACGCCGTCATAGACGAATTCCATGCTCATCTCGACGAGGTGGAGTCAGACGAGACCGTCCGCGCGACTGTGATCATGGGCAGACCCGGCCGGTTCTGCGCCGGCTTCGACCTGGCCACGATGAACCGCGACGCCGAGTCCATGAGATCCCTGGTGGCCGCCGGGGGCCGCCTAATCGCACGCCTATTTGTGCTCCCGACGCCACTCGTAGCCGCCTGTAGCGGGCACGCTTTGGCGGCCGGAGCCCTGATGCTCCTCGCATGCGACGAGCGCCTCGCCTCGTCCGCCGAGGCCAAGATCGGTCTTAACGAGGTTACTATCGGCCTTGCGTTGCCCTCCTGGGCGGTGGCACTCGCCCGCTACAGGCTCGCCGGCGTTCACTTCGACCGCTGCGTCATCCTCGGAGAACTCACCGACCCCGCTAGCGCCGTGAACGCAGGTTTCGTGGACAGGGTGCTAGCAGCGGAGTCAGTCGAGGAAGAATCGCTCAGGCGAGCCCGTGTGCTGGCAGAACTTGACAGGGACTCAGTTGCCATAACCAAGCGCAGGTCGAGAGTGGCTGTCGCTCAGGCGATGACCGACGGAATCGACGCCGACCTCGCCGCCATGAGCCAGCCCTCCGCCAAGCCTTCCTAGCCATCCGGGCCAGCGCCTACAACGTGAGGGTTGCCGCTGCGACGCCTCCTAACTCGCGGACGGCCTGAAGCTGCACCGTAGTCGGAGAGGCCTTGACCACGAGAGTCTCGGCTACACGGCGCCAACGCAGACCTGCCGTGATCGAAGCTAACGCCCGCAGGGCCCCTGTGGCGTCGTCGTCGGCGTGCAACACCGCAGCGTAGGGTAGGGAGGCCGTCGATTCGATGCACGGGTAATACACCTGGTCGAAGAAGTGCTTAATCGCCCCGGCCAGGTATCCTAGATTTACAGGACTAACTACGACGATGCCGTCCGCGTCAAGAACGTCTACGGCCGTAGCTCGCAGAGCCGGCGCTTCTACTAACTCTACCCCTTCGATCGCAGGGTCTTTGGCGCCTTCCAGGAGGGCGCTCAGCAGAGCGTGAGTGGACGGGGATACCGTGTGGTGGACCACAAGCAGGCGTTTGCGCGCCGGGCTTTGCCCAGCCGACGCTTCGACTTTGGGGATGGTCATGGCTTGCGTCGAGGTGAGAGAACCTCGCACGCCCTCCAGCAGTACCATGCGGCCACTGACCGGTAAGGACGGAACTGCTCTCCGAGCTCCTCCAACGCGGTCGGGCTGGGAAGGTCGACCCCGAAAGCCAGGCCGTATCCTCTGCGCACCCCAAGGTCCCCGACAGGCCAGACGTCGAGACGGCGAAGCTGGAACAGCAGGAACATCTGAGCCGTCCACACGCCTATGCCTTTTATCTTGCACAGCTCGCCCACCACGGCTTCGTCGGGCATGCGCGCGACGCGTCTCGGCTCGAGGTTGACGGCTCCCGCGAGCACTTTGTCCGCGAGATCGTATATGGACGTGACTTTCGCGTTCGACAAGCCAGCCGAGCGCAACACGTCGCGAGACGTCGCTACGACGGCCTCTGGAGTGACGGCACCTTGCAGGGCGCCGTGAAGCCTCGCGTGAATCGCGGACGCCGCAGACCCTGCGAGCTGTTGGTGGACTATCGAGCGGACGAGGGCCGCGAAGTGGGAAAGGCTCGAAGCTTCGAGTTTCATCGGACCGCACGCTACGACCAGGCCAGCGACAGCGGGGCTACGAGAAGCGAGGATCGTCGACGCCCGAGCGTGACTGACGCGCCGAGCGCCGCTCGGGATCACTTCGGCGTTGTCAGGCATCGCCACTCCTCATCCGGTCCGTTACCATTCACCCTACTAGCCGGTCATAACTGGCAGACTGTTGGTACTCGGTGTCACGGCTGCGTGCGCTCTGTACGTCTTCACAGTTTCATCCGACTTCACAGTTTCATCCGACTTCACAGTTTCATCCGACTTCACAGTTTCATCCGACTTCACAGCCCGAGAGAAGGGGTTCATGACCACAGCAGAGTCCGTTCTTGATCCGGTCGAGTCCGTCGTGGGCGACACGTCGGAGCCAAGGTCCAAGTCGTGGACTCAGCAGATCACCCTGACGGTCTTCATCGTCGTGCCTTTCGTGGCGACAGTGCTCGCCGTTCCGCTCACATGGAACCGCGGGTTGGGCTACCGAGATGCGATCATCGCCGGGGTTCTCTACGCGATCAGTGGTCTAGGCATCACCGTCGGCTACCACCGCTATCTGACCCACCGGGGTTTCAAGACGAGCCGCCCGGTTCGGATAGCACTTGCCATCGCGGGTTGCCTTGCCCTGCAAGCGACACCGATCCAGTGGGTGGCCGACCACCGCCGCCATCACCGTTTCTCCGACAAACCTGGAGATCCTCATTCCCCTTGGCGTTACGGGGACAGCGCTAAGGCTCTCACCAAAGGCTTCTTTTACTCTCACGTGGGATGGCTCTACGACTGGGAGACCACGAACGAAAAGCGTTACGCTCCTGACCTCGTCGCCGACCCTGACATGGTCTTCATCTCGCGGTTCTACGTAGCTTGGGTGGCGCTTTCCCTTCTCATAGCCCCCCTCGTCGGCGGATTGTGGGGCTGGTCTTGGAACGCAGCCCTGACCGCGTTCATCTGGGGCAGTCTCGTCCGGATATTCGTGCTGCACCACGTGACTTTCTCTATCAACTCGGTTTGTCACATTACAGGCCGGCGTCCGTTCAAAACTAAGGACCGCAGCCAGAACGTCTGGTGGCTGTCGATCCTTTCCTTCGGGGAATCCTGGCACAACTTCCATCACGCGGAGCCTTCCTCGGCACGCCACGGGGTGAGGACCTTCGAGGTTGACCTGAGCGCGGGCCTGATCAAAGCGATGGAGAAGGTCCGCCTCGTTAAGGACGTCCGGTGGCCGGACCGCGCCACGATACAGCGTCGTAGGGCTGTACCCGCCTGAAGCCTTCCCCATGGGGACACCCTCTAAGCCCGTGGGTGTCGGCCAGTTCCCGCTCCCGACTTCGTCAGACCCGGGTCGGCCTGGAGTAGTCGAGGCGGCGCAGAGGGAACCCCGACGAGCCGTGCTCGTCGGTCTTGACCGCAAGCACTTGGTGCAGTTCGATACGGCGTTGAGTGAAGCCGAGCCTGGAGCCCGCCAAGTAGAGTCGCCACACTCTGGCTACTCCCTCTCCTACCTCGCTGACGGCCTTGTCCCAGTTCGCGTCGAGGTTCGCTCCCCATGCTGCGCAGGTGCGAGCGTAGTGCTCCCGGAAATTCTCCTCGTGACGGACCTCGAGGCCGTTGTCGTGGATCGCCGAGACGATAGCCCCGACTGATTCGAGTTCGCCGTCGGGGAAGACGTACCTGTTGATGAAACCGCCGGTTCTGCTGGGAGCCGAGTTCACCGGGCGGGTTATGCAGTGGTTGAGGAGCCTGCCCTGAGGGCGCAGCTTCGCTGCGAGGAAACGGAAGTAGGCAGGGAGACTTTTCGCTCCGATGTGCTCTGTGAGACCGATGCTGCTCACAGCGTCGAAACCAGTTTCGATGACGTTGCGGTAGTCGTCGTGGCGGATCTGCGCCAAGTCGCCAAGACCGAGCTCCGCGATACGTCGCTGTCCCCACTCCGCCTGCTGGCGCGAAAGGGTGACCCCGGTAACTTTCACCCCGTAGTGCTGGGCGGCATGGATGACCGTAGTCCCCCAGCCGCAGCCGACGTCGAGCAGACGCTGCCCTGGGACCAGTCCCAGCTTACGGCAGACCAGGTCGACCTTCTCCTCTTGGGCCTCCTCCAGGGTCGCCTCTGGATTCGGGAACACAGCGCAGGTGTACGCCATCGTCGGGCCGAGCAGCCACTCGTAGAAGCGGTTGGACACGTCGTAGTGGTGGCTGATCGCCCGCGAGTCGCGCGACAGGGAGTGGCGCAGACCCCACCACAGACCCGGGTGCACTTCTTGGGGAGGCGGCGGGATCGGGACAAGCACCTTCGGACCGAGGCCCCGCAGAACTCTAAGCCTGTCGGCCCAGCCGATCTCGCCGATGTGCTCGCCTGCGAGCATCATCAAAGCCGTGAAGACGTCACCGTCCAAGTCTAGGTATCCCGACACGTAGGCCCGGGCCAGGCCCAAGTCGCTCGGCGCCGTGGCTACGTAGTTCAGCGCCCTCGGGTCACGCAGCTTGATCGTGCACAACGCTTCGGACGGGCCGGCAACGCTGCCGTCGTAGGCCTCAATGGCGAGAGGCATCCCGCGACCGACGACACTGTGGAGTACGTTTGCTACCTGCCTGCGAGGCGAAAGCATATTCTCAGCTCCTTTGCTGCGAGTGTTGCGAGACTCGAACACGGTCGTCAACTTCCTTTGACGCACTTAGCGTACAGATCTGCGAGACGGCTGTCAGGGTCGTAGCGACCTTTGAGAGCTTTGTAGGCGGGCCCGTTGTAGAGCGCCCAGAAACGCTCCTGGTCATAAAAGGCCGTCGAGTAGAGCGATTTGCGCCCTTCGAGACGCTCGACTTCGTCTTCGACCCAGCGGTTGTGGTAGGAGGGCCCGGCGCCATCGCGAACCGGCACCGAGGACCAAAACCCCACGTTGACGTAGGTTTTCGAAGGGTCCAGCGGGTAGAGGTCCCAGGTGACAGAGGGGTCGAGTTGGCGCAGAGGGCACAGCCAGACGGGCAGGATAGGCACCTCCCGGGTGAAACCGTCCAGGAATTCCGCCAGACGTTCGACGGGGACCTCGACGTCTTGGATGACGTTCTCGCGTTCGGGCTGACCCCGACGGGTGTCTAGACGAGCTTTGATCTTGTAGCGCTCTTCGAAAGCCATGATCTTCCAGTAGACGTCGCTGCGGAGGAATCGTCGGCCGGCTAGTCTGCGCACGACAGGATTCTGGGCGTAGAACGCCCTGGAGCACCAGAACCAGTCCGTGTCCCATCGCCACAGATAGTCCCTTGCACTCAGCCAGTCCCTGCTGCGCTCCTGTATCGACTTGTAGTAGATCGCGTCGCGTGTGTAATCACTGGTCACTGGCGCCGTGTCGGACCACGAACCGACGCTCAGATAGCACTCGTCGCGGGAGAACACCGTTCCGTCGAGGAAGTCGACTCGTGTCCCCTCGAAACGCCTCGTCTCGCACAGGGCCGCTATCGCTTCAGCGACAGCGGCGAAAGAGTCGAAACGGACGTGACGCAGCCGCACGTACGGGGAGATCGGTTCGACTTCGATCCGCGCTCGAAGCGCGTAGCCAAGTGTCCCGTAACTGTTGGGGAAACCGTAGAAAAGATCGCTGTAATCCCCGTCCGGGCGTGCCGTGACCACTCGGCCGTCGCCGGTGAGGACGTCCATGTCGATCACCGTCTCGTGGGGCATACCCGAACGAAAGGAGGTGCTTTCGATGCCCAGCCCGCTCAGCGCACCGCCGAGGGTTATCGTCTTGAGCTGAGGGACTACCTTTGGCATCACACCGTGGGGCAGGAGAGCGTCGACGATGTGCTCGTAGGTTGCCATGCCCCCGATGTCCGCCCAGCGCAGATGGGGGTCCACTGACAGCACCGACGCGAAGGCCGACACGTCGAGACGGTGGACCTTACCGGCCGAGCGCTGCCTGAACAGGTTCGAGGACTTCTTGGCCAGGCGGACCTTCTCCCCCTTAGGCACCGCTCGGTAGGATCTTGTGAGCTCTTCGACAGCCTGCTCGTAGCCCGCCGCACTCCCGCTCGGCCTGGCAGGGGGATGTGCCGAGTCGCGCAGTTCTTGGTTAACCACCATGCACGCGAGGTTAACCGCCGGAGCCAGCGGCGGACGCAACGCAACGCGGCGCAACGCGGCGCAACGCGGCGCCAAGAGAGTCAACCGCCTATCGGATCGCGTAGTAGTTCAGTCCGATCTGCCCGCCACACCGCTAACCTGGCGCGTCGTGGAGAGCGAAGGCCAGGGCAACGCGGACACCTACACCCACGGGCACTCCGATCCTGTGCTGGCAAGCCACCGGTGGAGGACAGCAGAGAACTCAGCCGCCTATCTTCTAGGTAGCCTGCGCTCGGGTATGTCCCTACTCGACGTCGGTTGCGGGCCTGGGACCCTGACCGCCGACCTGGCGGAGAAGGTATCACCCGGCCCGACTGTAGGCATCGACCGGGAGCCATCGGTGCTAGCCGAGGCGGCTTCTAGGGCGCCGTCGGTCCGTTTCGAAGTCGGAGACGTGTACCGTCTGCGCTTCGGCGACGGCAGCTTCGACGCCGTTCACGGCCACCAGGTTTTGCAGCATCTCAGCCGTCCGGTAGCAGCCCTGTCGGAGATGCGCAGAGTCCTCAGACCCCAAGGCGTCCTAGCGGTGAGGGACGCTGTCTACGCAGCCTTCACCTGGTATCCCGACGACGATCACCTCGCTTATTGGCGGAGCGTGTACCAGGCTGTATGTGAGCGCAACGGCGCCGACAGCAACGCCGGTCGCAAGCTTCCTTCCCACGTGACAGCAGCTGGTTTCGAGGATCTCCGGGTCTCGAGCTCAACTTGGACGATGGCCGACGAAGCCTCCAGAGCCTTCTGGGGCGCAACGTGGGCTCGCCGGTGCGTCGAATCCGACTTCGCCTCCCAGGCGGTCCGCTACGGCCTAGCGACAGTCCGCGACATGGAACGGATGGCGGAAGCCTGGTCGCGCTGGGCTGGAACCCCAGACGCCGTGTTCGTCGTCGTGCACGTCGAGGTCCTAGCAAGTAGGTAGGTGGACTGTAGTTGAACTTGCACTTCGACGTCGTAGTCGTCGGCGCAGGTCCGGCCGGGGCCGCGGCCGCTATCACAGCGGCTCGGAGCGGTCTGCGCACCGCAGTCGTCGACAAGGCCCGCTTCCCCAGGGACAAATGCTGCGGGGACGGCCTGACTGCCGCAGCCCTGCGCAGACTTGAAGCGCTCGGCCTGTCACCGCCTGCGGTGGAATCCTGGCAACCAGCGCCGCGCGCTGTTGTGCAGGCTCCGGGTCTACGGGGCCTGGAACTGCCGCTACCCGCAGACGGCCTGTTCGCTGTCAGCGCCAGGCGCTACCACCTCGACGCTGCCCTCGTCGACCTAGCGCGCGACGCTGGGGTAACCGTCTTCGAGGGCCAGGCCGTCACAAGAGTGGAAAGCCGCGACTCGGGCGCCTCGATCGAAGTGGGCAGCGCCTCCGGGCTGAGCCTGACAGCCAGCTACGTGCTTGCCGCCGACGGGATGTGGTCCAGCGTTCGAAAGCTAGTCGGCTTGGAGCAGCCCGGCTACCGAGGCGAGTGGGTCGCGGGGCGCGAATACCTGGCTGATGCCGGTCCCCGCGCAAAAGACCTGTGGGTCTTCTTCGAGCCTGACATGCTCCCAGGATACGCCTGGTCCTTTCCCCTGGCAAACGGCTTGGTCAATGTCGGCTACGGGGTCCTGCGTGACAGCTCCGGCCACGCAGGCGGCCTGCGCGGCCAACGACTGGACTGGAAGAGTCGTCCGGGCATAGCCGAAGTTCTCGGGTCGCGTGCCGTCCCGACGGGACGGTGGTCTTCGTGGCCTATCCCCGCCCGCCTAGGGCACGCGCCCCTGTCTGGGGTAGGTGGTCGGGTCCTCTTTTGCGGCGACGCAGCAGGAGCTTGCGATCCGATGACAGGCGAAGGTATCGCCCAGGCCCTCGAGACTGGAATGCTCGCCGTGCGTTGTATGGCACTTGCCGGCCCGTCCCGGCCGGAGCGCGCAAGCGGAAGCTACCGGCGCACCCTGCGCTGGGGTATGCAGATAGACCACGGCATGTCGCGTCTGTTCTCCCGGGTGCTCGCCCGCCACGGAGGTCCCGCCAAGGCGCTCTCGATCGTCTCTTGGAGCAACTGGTCGAGGTCGAACTTTGCCCGATGGATGTTCGAGGACTACCCGAGGGCGGTCCTGGCCACGCCTCAGCGTTGGAGCCCGGGGATGCTCGCCAAGCCCGGCGCCTACCGTACGCCGCCCAGCGGGTGAGACCACTCCCGGTTTGGAAGCGGCGGTAGTTCACCGCTACCGTATCCGCCGTGACAGAGATAGGTTTCGATGGACGGGTTGCGATCGTTACGGGGGCGGGAGGGGGCCTCGGTCGCCAGCACGCCCTGTTGCTGGCTTCCAGAGGTGCGCGCGTCGTGGTCAACGACGTCGGCGGGTCGGTTCACGGCGACGGTGCGGACCACGGACCGGCACACGGGGTCGCAGAGGAGATAACCCAGGCGGGCGGCGAGGCGGTCCCCGACACCAACACCGTCGCTACCGCTGACGGCGGAAGAGCGATCGTAGAGCACGCCTTGGAGGCTTTCGGCCAGGTCGACATCGTCGTGAACAACGCCGGCATCCTCCGAGACAAGACCTTCCACAACCTCACTCCGGAGCTGCTCGAGCCGGTGCTCGACGTTCACCTGAAGGGCGCGTTCTACGTCACCCAACCGGCCTGGGTGAAAATGCGAGAGCAGGGTTACGGCCGTGTCATAAACACGACTTCCCAATCGGGCGTGCTCGGCAACTTTGGCCAGGCGAACTACGGAGCGGCGAAGATGGGGCTGGTGGGCCTCACGCGGGTTTTGGCTCTCGAAGGCGCCAAGTACAACATCAAAGTGAACTCGATAGCGCCTCTCGCCCGCACGAGGATGACCGAGGACCTGATGGGTGACGCCGTGGAAAAGCTCCGCCCCGAGCTGGTGTCCCCGGTGGTCGCCTGGCTGGCCTCGCAGGAGTGCTCGGTGAGCGGAGAAGTTTTCACCGTCGCAGCAGGGCGCGTTGCAAGATTTTTCGTGGGGATGACACGCGGCTACTTCAACCCGGACCTCACCGTGGAGGACGTTGCGGACCATCTCGGCGAGATACGCGACGAAACCGGCTACAGCGTCCCTGGGAGCGCCGGAGAGGAAACCGCCTTCCTGTTCGACATGATGTCACGCTTCAACGCCGGCTGATCCGGCACCGAGGACTCCGCTCAGCACAACGAGGACGGTCGCGGCGCGCCATAAGCCAGCTCCCAGACTTAGGCATATGATTAGCGTACGGTAATATAGAAATGGCGATGGGGTTCGCCCTGGACCGCCCCCCGGCTGATGACTCCTACCTAGAGGAACACTCCTAGCCTTTATGGGGGAACATGGTCACCGAAGTAGGAGATCGCGCCGCCATAGACCATTGCCGTCCGGTGGGAAATGAGGAGGCTGGGTGACCGGTCAGTGAGCGAGCACATCGCGACCGACGAAATGGTCCTTGTCCCCTGGGACAGGATGATCCGGCTGCTCCAAAGACGGGGGTGGGCCCAAGTACCGGCCGTCTTCCGGGCATCTCTGCTGACCAAACTGGCCAGAGGCGGCCGCTCTGCGGCCCTTGCTCTCGGAAGGTTCGACCCCGCCGACGGGCCGGAATTCGCTATACCGATCGAGCGATCACCCGACGTGGTACGCGATCTCTCGCTACGCTTGTCAGCGAGCCTGTCTGTCGCAGCCTCTCTCCAGGGCCTCGCGGAGCCTCCGCTGTTCAACGAAGTCAGCTGGTGTTGGCTGTCAGCCAGCGATGCCAGTCACTCCGTTCTCCGGCCTCTTGCGAACTTCGTCGGGATCACCGTGCGTATCAGGCTCTACGGCTCCGCAGTCATCAACGCATCTGATCCCACTGGGAGGCAGGGGTCGTCCGACACTCATGCGGGTCATCTAGTCCTTGTGCAGTCCGGCAGATGGCCTGCAGCACGATCCCCCGCTATTTCATTAACCTACGTACATCTTCTACCCCCTGGTTGCTTTGAAGTAATTCTTCGCACCTCGCATTCGCCGGGTGGGGGTCGCTGCGTCGCGTCGACCTGACAAAGCGCCGATCCGGATCCGGTCCTCCGCGACCGGGCAAGGAGAGTGTCACGGTTCCAGTCTTCCTTGAAGGCAAGGATCCTCGCTAGGTACGTCGGCTATCGACGACCGATAAAGGCAGTGACGCGGCCCGCCCGGCTAGGCGCCACCCGTCGTTGGCGCGGCCATCAGCGCCCCGCTCGCTGTGGACGGCCAGTCAGTGACATCGTGCGTCGTGGCCCTGGGCGGTCATTCGAACTTGGGGCGCAGAGGCAACCCCGATCGACCCCGATCGGGCTTGACCGCCAACACCTGGTGCACCCCGATACGGGCGGTCTCGAAACTGCGAGCGGAGCCGGCCAGATAGAGACGCCACGTGCGGGCCCGGTTCAAGCCAGCCGCTGCTACCGCCTCGTCCCAGCCGGCTTCGAGGTTCGCCACCCACCGACGCAAAGTGAGACCGTAGTGTTCCCGAAGGCTCTCGACGTGACGAACCTCGAAGCCAGCCTCTTGCATAGCCGACACGACCGTGCCGACCTCTAGCAGCTCGCCGTCGGGAAACACGTAGCGATCGATGAAGCTGTCACGAGCAAAGCCAGCCGAACGGCGGAGGCGAACCGGGATGCGGATGGGGGTAGGCCAGCGGGCCGGGCGCATACCGGGAAGGCTGCTGATGGCGTGGTTGAGGAGACGACCCCCCGGGGCCAGCAGGCCGAAGAGGTGCTTGAAGTAAGCGGGCAGCTGGGCGGCGCCGACATGTTCGGACATACCCACCGAGCTAATCGCGTCGAAGGGCCCGTCGGCGACATCGCGGTAGTCCCCAAAGCGGACCGTCACCAAATCGGCGAGGTCGTCCTCGACCACCGCCTTGCCCGCCCACTCCGCTTGGGCTGCCGACAAGGTGACACCGACCGCTTCGACGCCGTGATTAGTCGCCGCGTGCCGGACCATAGTCCCCCACCCGCAGCCCACGTCGAGAACCCTCTGGCCAGGTTCCAAACCCAGTTTCCGACATACCAGTTCGTGCTTCGCTGTCTGGGCAACCTCCAACGAGACCTGCGGGTCGGCGAACAGCGCACACGAATAGGTCATGGAAGGGCCGAGGATCGCCCGGTAGAAGTCGTTGGACACGTCATAGTGGTACGAGATCGCTGCCCGATCCCGGGCCCGGGCGTGACGCCGGCCGTGCAGACGCGCCTCCTCGGCCGGGGCCGGCAGACGGCGAAACCCGCTCAGCCCGACCACACGGGCCAAGTTCGCCCACTGAGCGACGCCCGGCCGTGCCGCCCCCAGCGCTTCACCGGCGGCTAGAGCAGCGAAGATGTCACCCTCCACGTCGAGGTCGCCGGCCACGTACGCCCGGGCCAAGCCGAGCTGACCGGGAGCCTGCAGCAGGCGGGCCGGTGCCTGCCGGGACCGGACCACGATCGTCGCCGACGCGTCGGGGCTGCCGACACGCGACCCGTCCCAGGTGCACACGGCCACGGGAAAATCGTCGCCCAGCACATCGCGAAGCACACGAGCGAGACTCAACCGCCTAGCCCTTCCGCCTTCGGGCCAACAGTCCCCACCTCCGGCCCAGGCCTGTCCGCGGTCCCGGAGCCTGAAGACCACGTAGTAGCAGCCGAGGAACTCGCCAGTGCTGGCGCCCAGCTCGAGGCGGTGACGCCTCGCGGCGTGTGGACGATTGCGGCGTGTGGACGATTGCGGCGGCTGTGCCCGCCCCCTTGCCATTACCGATTCGAACCAGAATCGGAAAACGGCCTTTATCGAATTCGCCGATGAACGCCCGGACCGGCTCCGGCAGAGGGACCGCAATCCCTCTCCTCCGCCACCGGTACACCGCGACGGCGTCGCCGGTCACCTTAACCGACCGGACCTGATGGTCCGGGCCCAACACAGCGTGCAGATAGACCGCCAACCCACAGTCGTCGGTATCCCCAGGAACTCCTCGGACCCCCTCGCAAGCGAGTCTTGCCGCGATCTCGGCGCCTGTGGATCCGAGGCCGACCAAGAAGGCGGCCACTCGTCGCTCCAGCGCCCCCGCAGTGCGAAACCGTCTCATCCGACATCTCCTTCCCTGACAAAATTGCTCGTTGTCAGACCTGCACGCGCGCCAACTCGTCGCCTGCCTCTCTCCCAGACCGCCCTCGCTCGACAGGGGCCAACATCGGGCCGTGAGTCAGGGTGCCGCTGCTCTCGAATCATGCCGTTTATCCTCCAAACCGGATAGTCCAGACCCTGGTTGGTAGGAGTTATTAGTCTCGGTCACCGGGCCCGAGGCGATCAACGGCGAACTCCATCGCCACTGGTGACGCTAACCTGCGTTTCTCGTCATCGCAATACCGACGTGCCCGTAGCGGTTGATGGGGCCGGTCGACAATGTCGCCTCCGGCCTTGGTAGCGGTGAGTTCGGTCTTACCGTCCCTTGGGGACATCGCTGCCGAGCGCCCTGGGGGGCAAGGAGGACAACCAGCGTCACTCACAAGTCGATTCGCTCCGAACGTTATCCCCCGGCGTGGCTGATTGTCTGGCCCGTTCCCTCGACCGTTTGATTTCTTCCCACGCTTCAGTCGGCCCGGCGAACCCGGCGACCTCGGATCGTTTGCCCGGCTCGAGATCTTTGTAGACTTCAAAGAAGTGGGCGATCTCCGCGGTCATGCTGGCGGGTAGGTCGTCGAGGTCGTGAACCATTCCCACGTTAGGATCGGCAGCGGGTACGGCGATGATCTTGGCGTCAGGGCCGTGCTCGTCGGTCATCAAGAACAAGCCGATCGGTCGGACCATGATGTGGCATCCAGGGAACGTAGCCTCGTCGATGAGAACGAGCACGTCGAGGGGGTCGCCGTCCTCGGCAAGCGTGTCGGGCACGAACCCGTAGTCGGCGGGATAGAACGTCGCTGAGAACAGCCGACGGTCCAAGAAGATGACATGTCGTTCGTGGTCGTACTCGTACTTGTTGCGCGTGCCCTTGGGGATCTCGATGATCGCCTCGACACAGCCGAACTCACCGTCCGCCGCCATGTCGTCGGGGGGAATCGCCGCCTGCGGGGCAGGCGAGACACCGTGATCGGAACGGGTCACAGATCTAGAAGTGGTGCTCATAGCTACCCGGAGCCTCCGAGGGATTGGAGATGTCGAGTAGGAGCCATCAGCCCGATCAGGCGGTTCCGGCGAGCTCCATCGCCAGAACTTGACCATAGCACACGGTCGGTTCGCTGCGGCCCGCGTAGGGGGGCGGTGGGCCTGGAGGGCTATCATCACAGCGGACGATCTCCTCGAATCTCACCGCAGGTCTCCCCTCCGTCGGTGACACCATTATGCACGCGAGCGTTAGTTGGGGGGATCGAACCGAAAGGCCAACCGCTGCTCGTCCTCAGCACCGGCTGCTCGCTTCAGCGTCGACGGCCGACGGGACACGTGATAGCGGCGGGCTCGTGCGCGGGAACAGCAGCCGGCCAGAAGCCCTGGAGCATCGTGTCAGACGCTACAGCGACCGTCGCCGGATGAAGCTTGCGGTGACCTCCGCGTTTCCCGAACCGCCCGTACAGGCTGATGGCCTCTACCGAGATGTTGTGTTCGCCTATGGGTCGAGAGGGTTCGCGAGGATAACTGGATCCTCCAGCGGTACTACGACCTGGCCAAGCTGTTCCGAAAGGAGACCCCGGTCCCCGAAGACGCCAGCTGGGTGTTCCTGGCCGGTCCGGTGGTGGCGTTCACGTGCTATCTCGTGGTGTTGTTCCTGATCCCGGTGCTGACCACCTACGGCCCGCCGCTCGGCTACGTGGGTGACATCCTGGGCGGCGGGCTCATCGTGGCCCTGGCCGGTTTCTCGGTTGCCGGACGGTGATCGTTGGATCGCGGGGCTCATGGTGTTTTGTGGCCGGCGTACCGCAGAGGTCCTCGGTCTTTCGGTGCGCGACATCGACATCGACATCGGCAGAGGCTCGTGGATACGGGTGATCGACAAACGCAACAAGGAGCGACGAGTCCCGCTCGATCCCGATGTCGCCTCGCTCATTCAGACCCACCGGCTGGACGAACGGCCCGAGTCGACCGCTGACGCGCTGTTCATCGGCGCCAAGGGACCGAACCGGGGCCAGCCGCTCACCGCAGCGGGACTGCGGACCATCTTCCGCTACTACCGCGCCAAAGCGGACGTGCCCGCCAGCCACCCCCACACGCTACGACACAGTTTCGGAATCCCCCGGGCACTTTGCAAATGACCGTGTCCCAAGTGCGCTCGGCCACCGGGAAGTAGTCGCCCAGCACATCGCGAAGCACGCGCTCGAGCTCAACTTGGACGATGGCCGACGAAGCCTCCAGAGCCTTCTGGGGCGCAACGTGGGCTCGCCGGCGCGTCGAATCCGACTTCGCCTCCCAGGGGGTCCGCTACGGCCTAGCGACAGTCCGCGACATGGAACGGATGGCGGAAGCCTGGTCGCGCTGGGCTGGAACCCCAGACGATGGATAGTTACCCAGCGTTGTCGATCATCTCGATGCGGTTACCGAAAGGGTCATCGACGTACAAGCGACGGACGCCGGGGAGGTCTTCGTCCCAGCGCCACGAGGCGCTCGCCTCTTCGAGCTTCGCGACAAGGTCGTCGAACCCGTCGATCCGCAGGGCTGGGTGCGCTTTGCGAGCCGGCCTGAAGTCCTCCTCCACCCCGAGGTGCACTTGGACACTCCCGGAAGCGAACCACCGGCCACCGCGAGAGGCGAGGGGCTCCGGCTTCGCCAGGACAGTGAAGCCGAGAATGCCGCAGTAGAAGGCCTCAGCCTCGCCCTCGCGATCGGCGGGCATGGCGAGCTGGACATGGTCAAGGGCCGCGACGCGGATGGTCACGGGACGAATCCTGCCACGGAGCATCGGTCCGGGCAAGCTCGGCGAGCGCCACGCCGCTCCAAAGTTGACGTCACGTCCGCTTGACGCTGGACGCTATTTCAGCGGACAGAGGGCTCCGTTCAAGATCCTCGAGCGGCACTGGTAGAGCCAGCGACCAGTTGGGCCACTGATCCCGGGTAGTACCAGGCATGTTCGGGCGCTCCTCAACTCCGGCAACATCGTCGAGGGTCACGGTCAAAAGCTTACACGGGGCCCGCCCGAGGTCCCTGTAAACCGCCGATATCGCCTCGTCTACGCCGCCTGCGCCCCCACTGCCGGTGTCACCGCCGCCGGCCGCTTCGAGCACCTTCGCTGCGAGGCGAGCCGAAGACTCTTCGTTCGGCCGGGCTCCTAGAGCGCGTTGAGATGCCAAGTCCGAGCCGCTGTACACGCCCGCCACGGTCGGCAGGTCATGGGTGGAGACCGCCCCCATTGCCATCTCAGGCCAGCTGGCGGTTGGAGCGTCCTCGAACCACCACAAGCGGTAGGAGAGAACCTGGCGGGCTGAAAGCTCCTCACGGACTCCTTCTTCGACGGTACCCAGGTCCTCGCCCACCACGAACGCCCCTGCACGTTCGGCTTCTAAAGTGAGGATGTTCAGCAGGTCGTCGTGGGGGTAGCGGACGTAGAGCCCGTCGACGGCGTCGTGGGATTCCGGTATCCAATAAAGACGCCACAAGCCCATCACGTGATCTACCCGGATCCCCTTGGCATGACGGAAGGTAGCTCGAAGAGCCCGTATCCACGGCAGGTAGCCGCCGGCGCGCAGCCTCCACGGGTCGAAAGGAGCTAGCCCCCAGTCCTGACCGAGGGTGTTGAACTCGTCCGGCGGAGCACCGACGCGCGTCCCGTCCGCGAAGCAGCTGCGGTACATCCACGCGTCAGCCCCGTTCGGGTCGACACCCACCGCAAGGTCTGCGACGACGCCGAGCACGGCGGCCGTCCCGCCGAGCTGATCGTCGATGACATACTGAAGCCAGCTGTGGTAGCGCAGCCGGCGCTGAAACTCCAGCGGTCCGGCGACGCCCAGCTTCGCAGCGAGGGCCGGGTCGCGAAGACGGGCGGGCCAGTTACGCCAGTCAGAACCGTGGGACTCGACGAGAGCGCAGAAGGAGGCGTACAGGGCAAGGCCTTCGCCTTCCCCGTCGATGTAGGCCTGCAGTCGGCCGTCGGACTCGAAACCGCCGGCGGCAGCGAAGATCGCCTCGAGCGCTTCCGACTTGGCTTGCCACACCCGGCTGTGGTCGATCCGCCGGGCGGAGTTGAGACTTCTGGCCTGCTGAGCGGCGAGGGAAACCTGGGGAGAGCTACCGTACTTTTCTGCGAGCGCGTCGACATCGATGTACAGCGGGTTCTTGAAGCAGCGACTGCCCGGATAGTAGGGGCTGGGCTCGACTTGCACGCCTGGACAGGGGGCGTGAAGAGGGTTGACCATGGTGAAACCGGCTCCGAGCCCGCCCGCCCAACGTCCGATACGCTCCAGGTCCCCGAGGTCACCTATGCCCCAGCTCCGCTTCGAACGCGAAGCGTAGAGTTGCGCGGCGAAACCCCACTCACGCCCCGAGGGACACGGTGCGCGGCCGGGGCTGACGAAGAGGGGAGTAACCGTTCCTTGGTCGGACACGAAGCTGTGGTAACCCGAGGCCAGACCGCCCGGCAGCCCGTCAGGCGTCCGGATCTCCGTGCCGTCCTCGAGGACGACGACTCCCGGTCCGAGCGAGGGCAGAGGATGGTCGGTGCGGACTGTCACAACCAGCGGTGCGGGAGGCCCCCCGCTCGTCGCGCCCATCTTCTCGAGCACCGCCCGCACTACCTCCTCGGATGCGTCGTGCCAGGCACCAGCGACGTCGAAGTAGCCGGGGGATACCCCCCAAAGCCCAGGGTCCACCCACTCGGTCACACCGTCAACCTAGCCTTGTGACGTGACCCCCTTGGACTGCCTAGCCGACCTTGCGCTCTCTGGGGTACTCGTCGGGACCGACTCTTGGGCGGACCGGGGCCTGGTGCAATCGGAGGTGCTTTACCCAAGAAAGTCGATGGATGCGGGAGAACGGCTCAGGTTCTACTCCTCGACGTTCGGCGTGTGCGAGGTGACCACCACCTTCCGGTATCCGCCGAACGCAGAAGTCACGTCCAGGTGGGTGCAGCGCTCCGCTGAGGGGTTCCGCTTCGACGTGTGCGCATGGTCGCTTCTCACCGGCTGCCCGACAGCGCCCGACTCTTTGTGGCCAGACCTCCAACGCTTTGTACTCCCCCGCTTCAGGGACAGCAGGCAGCTCTATGCCACGCACCTCCCACCCGGTGCCGTCGAGGAGTGCTGGGAGCGTTTCACTCACGCTATACGACCTCTCAGCCAGGCCGGCCGCCTCGGGGCGGTCTTGCTGCGCTACCCGAGGTGGTTCAGCCCCCGCAGCGAGAACCTGCAGGCCATCGAAAAGGCAGTGGAACACCTTGGCGGTGCTGCGGTGGCCGTGGAGTTGCCCTGTGAGCGATGGTATCCCTCCACCCGCCAGGAAGGCTTCTTGGAGTGGCTCGACGACCGTAACGTAGCGCTGGTGTGCACCGCCGCCCCCTCCGCAGACCCGGGGGGAGGAACCCGCCAGATCGCCTGCACATCCGACCTCGCGTTCTTGAGGTTCGTCGGCACGACCGAAGCAGCTTCACAGCGATCGCGATCGGCGCACCTTTACCTACCCGAGGAGCTCGAAACCTGGGTTGGGACCCTCGCGGAACTAGCGGGCTCTGCCTCCGAGACCCACATCGTCATGGGCAACGGACCGGGACCGGCTCCGGTGCTCAACGCCTACCAGCTCGCCTGCCTGCTCGAGCGCGGGGCCGCTTCGCTGCGCCGTCCCCGGCCCGAGAGCGCTGATGTGCGATCGATCGTCTAGGTTGGCTGCGGTGGAAACGACGTGGATAGCCGTGCGGGGCCCTTCGAGGACGAAGCTAGCCGTGCACCGCCTCGGCGGTGACGGGCCGCCGCTCATGCTTGCTCACGCGACCGGGTTCCACGGTCGCTGCTGGGCTCCGGTAGCTGAGCAGTTGACGGACCGTTTCAGCGTTTGGGCACTCGACCAGGTAGGTCACGGTTCCTCGGAGCGGCCCGCCGACGGGCGCTTCGAGTGGGAGCTTCTCGCTGCGGACCTGCTGGACGTTATCGACGCCTTGGGCGGTGAGGGCTGGCGGATCGGTGGACATTCCCTCGGGGGTGGTGTCGCTCTCCTCGCCGAGGCGGCCCGCCCCGGAACCTTCGAGTCGATCTGCTGCTACGAGCCGGTCGTGGTCCCACCGTGGGCGCGTGACGCTGACGCGACACCCCGCGAGACCGTTCAAGCTGACCACGGTCGGGAGCCGGCCCCGGCGCGGACGTCGGTATCGCTTGCCACTCTCGCCAGGAAGCGCAGAGCGACGTTCGAGTCGCGTTCCGCGGCGCTCGCGAACTACCGTTCAAAGCCGCCTTTCGCCGAGTTCTCGCCGGCATGCCTTGAACTTTACGTGGAGTACGGCTTCGTCGACAACGCGGACGGCTCCGTAAGCCTCGCATGCAGGCCAGACGACGAAGCCGCAGTATTCGACATGGCTCCCGCCAGCCCGGCGTGGAGTCTCCTCGGGGCGATCGAAGCGCCGGTCACGGTTTTCGCCGGGAGGAAAGGTGACGACCCGGTTGGCTCGTGGGCGGAGAGCATCGCCTCCCGCATCCCGCAAGGGCGATTCCTCTCTTTCGGCTCCCTCGACCACTTCGGGCCCATGACCTCCCCCGCCGAAGTCGGTCGGGCGTTCGCCGAATCGTTCTGACGTGGCCCTCCCGCTCCCGACCTCGCTTTCGCCTTCCAAGGTCACCGCCTTCAAGGACTGCGCTCTAGCTTTCCGCCTTTCTGTCATCGAACGTCTTCCGGAACCGCCGTCGCCTTACGCCGCCAAGGGAACGCTCGTCCACCGAGCGTTAGAGCTTCTCATGTGGCAAGAAGACCCGCCGAATCGAACACGCGACGCCGCTCTGGCCAAGCTGGCCGCGGCAGTACCGGAAGTCCTCGACAGCGATGAGTACCAAGGTCTGAGCCTTTCGGAGAAAGAACGCTCCGACTTCGTCGATGACGCTGTCAGTCTGATCGACAACTATTTTCGCCTCGAGGATCCTAACGACGTGCGTGTGATGGGAACCGAGCTGCGCATGTCGGCCCACCTGGGTTCACTACGTCTATCAGGGATAATCGACCGTTTGGAGCTCGACGGCGACGAGCTCGTCGTGACGGACTACAAGACCGGTCGCGCTCCGTCCGCCAACTTCGAGCAGTCCAAGCTCGGAGGAGTCCATTTCTACGCCTTCTTGTGCTCAGAGGTCTTGGGCCGCCGACCCGACCGGGTTCAGCTTCTGCACCTTCGCGAGCCTCTGGTGATCTCGAGCGTGCCTTCGGAGCAGTCGGTCACCGCACTACAGCGCCAGGCCGGCGCGCTGTGGTCTGCCGTGACGGCGGCCTGCGACCGGGAAGACTTCAGACCCAAGCCCGGCAGGCTATGCTCCTACTGCTCGTATCGCGAGTACTGTCCGGCGGTGGGCGGCGACTTGGGCCTACTCGAACGCCCCGACGCCCACTTGGGCACCGCCGCCGGAGTTCAGAACCCGGACACGCCATAGTGAGGAACATGCCGACGATCCCTTTACCTCGAATCTTCGAGCCTTTGGACAAGGCGGCTGACGGATTCTTTGAGCGCACCTTGCGCGACAGTCGTGCGGCGGACGTGGTCATGTACGCGGCCAGCGCTGTCGGGGATCACGGAGTCGTGTGGCTGGCTATCGCCGGGGTGCAAGCCGCCAGGCGGGCCCAGCGCGGCGCGTCTTGGCGGCGACGCTTCGGGAGGGTGGCCGTAGGACTCGCAGTGGAATCCGTGGTCGTCAACGGTCCAGTCAAGCTGCTCTTCCGCCGCAGCAGGCCGTCCCACGAAGGCCCCCGGCCGCTGCACCTGCGCCAGCCACGTACGAGCAGCTTCCCGAGTGGCCACGCCGCAGCGGCCTTCTTCGGAGCCGCCTTGCTGCGAGACGACGACCCCGCATGGCCCCTGTACTACCTGCTCGCTGTCATCGTCGCGGCCAGCAGGGTGCACGTTCGGATACACCACGCGTCGGACGTCATCGGAGGCGTGGTCACTGGCGTGGTTCTCGGTGAGGCGGTTCGCAAACTCGTCCCGGTGGAGGAATGACGTCGAGGTTTGCGGGGTTGGTGTAGGTATGCCGCAAAGTTTCTCGGTGACCTGGGATTACCGCTGCCCGTTCGCTCGTATCGCTCATGACCACATCCTGACCGGCCTCGAAGCCGGGGCGGATTGGGATGTCACCTGCCTTGCATTCTCGTTGGACCAAAGCCACGTCGAGGAGGGCGCAACCCCGGTGTGGGACGAACCCGAGCGATACCCGGGCATGGTCCCAAACCTCGCTGGGATTGTCGTGCGGGATCGTCAGCCGGAGCTTTTCATGCGGGCGCACAGAGCGCTCTTCTCGGCACGCCACGACGAGTCTCTCGACCTGCGTGACCGGGCTATAGTCGGCAAGGTGCTCGACTCTGTCGGAATCGACGGCGCTGGAGTGCTCGCCGAGATAGACGACGGTTGGCCGCTTCTGACCGCCCGCGACGAGCACACAAAGGCGGTGGACGAACACGCAGTGTTCGGTGTTCCTACCTTCATCGTCGGCCCCGAAGCAGCCTTCGTCCGGCTGATGAAAGGCCCGCAAGGCAACTCTCAGGTTGCCATCCGCACCGTCGAGAAAGTCCTAGGCATGCTCGGCGAGTGGCCCGAGCTCAATGAGTTCAAGCACACGACGATCTCGAACTGAGCCGGTCGACTCTAACCGACCTCGCGTCCAGCTCGGTTCGGTAGGTCTGAGCCCGGGCGAGAAGGTTCGTTGGCAGGCCGCGGCCGGCGGCCGTTGGCGCAGCGGCGTGGCCTTGCACCTTGAGCACGACGGCAGCCTCGAGGTTCGCGACGCTAACGGGGCTCTTCGAAGCCTGAGGCTCGAGCGTGTCCAGGTTCGACGCGCCGGCAAGGCGGCTTCGGGTTGCTGGGAACCTCTCACCGACCGTATGGCCCGAGCTGAGCAGCTGAGCCTCCTGTAGGCGCGCCACGTTCGCCTAGGCGGGTGTGGCCCCGGGGCTTGGAAGCGGCTCCGCCTCCGAGCCTGGCGCGGCGAGACGGTCCTGGTCGTGGCCAGCGTAGGCGTTCACGTACTGTTGGCCAGACATCGCAGCGATAGCCTCCATGACCCGATCGGTCATCAGCCTGAAATCGTCTGCTCCTAGCGCAGGTTCGGGCGCACCCCTGCTTTCGAAGCGGAGCGGCTCGCCGAACATCACAGTCACTTTCTTTCCTGGTCGCGGGAGCATCGCCCCGATTGGCTGGGCCTGCGCAGTTCCGAACTGTGCGACGGGAACCACCACAGCGGAGCAGTCGACCGCTAGGCGAGCCACTCCCGTATGACCCCGGTAGAGGCGCCCATCGCGTGATCTCGTGCCCTCCGGGTATATGCCGAGCACGCCGCCCTTGTCGAGAACCTGACGTGCTGCTGCTAGGGCACGCTCCGAAGCGGACCCGCCCTCTCGCGCGAGGGGGATCATACCCACCGCCCGGAAGAACCAGGCTGTCTTCGCCGACTCGAAGTACTCGGCTTTGGCAACGAAAGTGACGCGCCTCCGAACACACATCGGCAGGAAAATGCTGTCTATGAAAGACCTGTGGTTGCTCGCCAAGATGACTGGACCTGACCTGGGCACGTTGGACCTCCCGACGCAGCGCACCCGGAACGCCACGCGCAGCAGTGGCGTCAGGAGGATCTTGAGAGCCCAGTAGGCCATTTGTCTACCCCAGTTTCGTTAAGGACCTGCGAAGGTTGCGAACGGCTTGTCCTATACGCTGCTCGTTCTCGATCAGGGCGAAACGCACGAAGCCCTCCCCGCCCTTTCCGAAGCCAACACCCGGTGAGGTTGCCACCTCGGCGTCGGTCACCAGGAATTTAGCGAACTCGAGCGAGCCCATCTCGACGTACGGTTCGGGGATGGGGGCCCACACGAACATCGTTCCCTTGGGTGGGGTGACCGGCCACCCGATACGGTTCAGCCCGTCGCAGAGAGCGTTGCGGCGAGACTGGTAGATCTCGTTCACCTCTTTGGGGTACTCCGAGGCTTCGTTGAGCGCGACTATAGAGGCTATCTGTATGGGCTGGAAAGTTCCGTAATCGAGGTAGCTCTTGAGCTTTGTCAGGGCTGCGACGATCTGGGGGTTGCCGACCATGAAAGCCATCCTCCACCCTGCCATGGAGAAGCTCTTGGTCAGCGTGTAGAACTCGACGGACACGTCTTTCGCTCCGGGAACCTCCAGGATCGACGGCGGCTGGTAACCGTCGAAGGAGGTGTCGGAGTACGCGAAGTCGTGCACGAGTATCACGTCGTGCTGCCGGGCGAACTCGACGAGGCGGGCCATCCACGCGATGTCGACGCACTCGGTGGTGGGATTGTGCGGGAAGGAGAATACGATGACGCGCGGGCGCGGCCACGTGGACTCCCAGCTGTTCATGAGGTTCGCGAAGAAGTCCTGGTCAGGTCCCAGCCGGACCTGTTGGACATCGGCTCCTGCGAACAGCGGCGCGTAAATGTGGATCGGATAGCTGGGCGTCGGAACCAGAGCCGTGTCACCTGGCCCAACGAGCGTCCACATCAGATGCGACAAACCTTCCTTGGCTCCGATCGTCGCGACCACCTCGGTGTCGGGGTCTAGTTCAACCCCAAAGCGGCGCAGGTATAGGTTGGAGATAGCCAGACGAAGCTTTGGGATGCCCCTCGAGGCCGAGTACCTGTGGTTGCGGGGATTGCGCGCAGCCTCCGCGAGTTTCTCCACTGCTACCTCGGGGCTAGGGATGTCAGGGTTCCCGAACCCCATGTCGACGACGTCGCGCCCTGCGTGGCGGGCCTCGTCGCGAAGCTGGTTGATGATGGCAAAGACGTAGGGCGGCAGCCCGTTGATCCGACGGAATTCCACGACCCGAGGTTACTCGAGCCACCGGTTCAGGTAGCCACATCACCTTGTGGGGATACCGACATAGCCATCAGACCGGCACCGACAGCTCCCGAGCGCTCTCCGAGCATCGCCGGGAGGACCGGCACTTGGGGACGAACCCGAGCGCCCATAGCCAGCCCGTCGAGGCTGGCTCTTACAGGTGCCATCAGCACTTCACCGGCTTTGATCAGGCCTCCGCCGAGGACCACGACGCGTGGATCGAAAATGTTCACAAGGTTGGCGATCCCTATCGCAACGAACCTTCCTAGGCGGGCCATGAGCTCGAGGGCCTCCGGGTCCCCTCCAGCGGCGGCCATCGTGACATGCTCGCCGGTAACGTCGTCAGGGTTTCCGCCTGCCAGCTCGACCACTCTTCGAGCCAGGCCAGCGCGTGCTGCTTCTCGTGCCATATCTCCCAAGGCCCCGCCCGAAGCGAAACGTTCCCAGCAGCCTCGGTTGCCGCAGGGGCACAGCGGACCGTCGACCTGCACCACCATGTGGCCGAACTCGCCGGCCGCGCGGTTGACCCCTTCGAAAAGCTTGCCGTCTATCACCACTCCCCCGCCGATCCCGGTTCCGAACGACACCATTACCATTTCGCCACTGCCTTTCCCGGCGCCGGCGGCGTACTCCCCCCACGCGGCGCAGGTAGCGTCGTTGCCTATCCAAAGTCGGGTTCCCTCAAGACGCTGGGAGACCAACTCCCCGAGGCGGGTACCGATCGACGACTGGAGGTTGGGGGCGAACAGGATGGTTCCGTCGGAGCTGACCAAAGCCGGCACCCCAATCCCTACCGAGCCGGGAACTCCACCGGCGACAGCGATCGCAGCCCTGCTGACCTGGTCGACCAGGTCCGCTCCTCTGATCGGCTCTTTCACCGTATCGACTACGGTGCCGTCGGCGTCCAAGCGGACCGCCAGCAGCTTCGTGCCTCCCACGTCTATACCTACGGCTGGTCCGGGGACTGGCGCATTTTCGGCTCCCCCGGAAAGACTGGACTGTACCCGACCTTCGAAGGAGTCTAAAGGTTCACTGGAAGTCAAGAGTCTGCCGTCAGCTTCCGGTTACACGCGCCAAAAGCTTACGCATCCCCGCCAGCCAGCGGTCACGGTCGGCGACTTTGGCTTGCTCGTACTCGTGGACCTGGGGGTGGGGAAGCACCAAGAAACGTCCTTCGCGCAAGGCTGCGACTACCTCGTCGGCCACAACCGACGGCTCTATGATCTCTCCGCTCGCCTCGAGCTCGGCCCGCCCGGCTCCGTCGCCTCCAGTGACCATCGGAGTGCGAACTCCTTGCGGGCACAGACAGTGCAGCGTGACCCCGCTGGACCCGTAATTGACCGCAAGCCATTCGGCTATAGCCACCGAAGCGTGCTTGGTGACAGTGTAGGGAGCCGACTGCATCATCATCAGCAGACCGGCGGCCGAAGCGGTGATCACCATTGCGCCCCTGGAGCGCTCGACCATTCCAGGCATGACGCAACGCGCCGCGTACACATGCGCCATCGCGTGCACACGCCAGGCGCTATCCCACGCGTCGTCGTCTCCGAGGCCCGGTCCAGTGGCAATGCCGGCGTTGGAGCAGTAGAGGTCTATCGGGCCCAAGGCGGCCTCGACGGCGGCCGTCATCGCGGCGACAGAATCGGGGTCCCCCACGTCTGCTGCGAGAGCGATCGCACCTGGGATAGCGTCGGCGACCTCCTGCGCCCCGTCGAGGTCTCTGTCCACGACAGCGACTCGAGCCCCAAGTGCCCCTAGGCGTGAGGCCAGCGCCTTGCCTATCCCCCCCGCCCCTCCGGTAACGACTGCTACGGCACCGCTGATCTCAAAAGCTGTCATCTCATACACTCTACGACAGTGCTTCCAGCGCGGCGGAGATGCTCCGGGGTCATCTCGACTATCAGGAAGGCTTCGTCGTAGCGTCTAGTCAGTCTGCGGCTCCCCGTCAGCGCAGGGAAGGTCCGGGAGACCTTCCCACAGGTCGGGCAGTTGATGGGCGAGGCGGCGCAACTCCTCGACATGGAGTGCCGACAACGCTGCGAGACGACGTTCGCCGAGTGGGGTGAGTTTCAAGCGGACCGCCCGGTGGTCTTCGCTGTCGCGCTTGCGTCTGAGCAGTCCCGCCGCTTCGGCACGGTCCACCAGACCGACGACGCTGTGGTGGCGCAGCAACAGCGAGTCGGCAAGATCACTGATCGTAGGCCCTGCGGGATCGTCGTTGCCGCGCACCGCCAAGAGCAACTGGTGCTGAGCGGGGGTCAGGCCTGCCGCCTTGGCTTGAGCCTCGCTCCAGTGTTGGAAACGCCGTAGGCCGCTTCGAAGCGCTAGGAGCCGGCAGTAGAGGTCATCAGACAACTCGGGCTGCGAGGCCGCCGCCTGGGTGATCCAGTCCGGCCCCGGAGCGTCGAGGTTTGCTGAGTCTGTCCAGGAGCTCTCTGCGGTCACCGAGGAGCCCTGGCGACGTTGCGCAGCACTGCGGCTCTTCCTCGCGTTGTTCACGGTCTTGCGCATCGCATTTCACCACCGATCGTATCCCGATACGCTAATATCGTGTCACGATGTATATGAGAAACCCGAACCGCGAAGTCAGCCTGGCCACGACCCGAAAGCGACTGGCCGTGCTGGCCGGGGCCGGCCTGGTGCTCGGAGGTGTCGGCGGGATCGCAGCTGACACAGTGGTCCACCTGGTGGGGTTCATCAGCAACCTGGCCTTGCTGCACCGCTTCGGCTGGCAGCTGCCGGACCTGCGCCACTACCACCCCACTCCGGTGCTGCTAGCGGTAGCGGTCGCCGGAGCGCTCGTGGTCGTCGCCGTGGCACGGTGGAGCCCGATCATCAAGGGACACGGCATACCCGAATCCCTCGAGGCGATCCTGTTTCGCGACAGCCGCGTCAATCCTCGCGCCGCGCTGGCGAAGCCTGTGTCCGCCGCCGTCGCCATGGGCACCGGCGGACCATTCGGAGCGGAAGGACCGATCATCGTCACCGGCGCAGCGGTAGGCTCACTCCTCGCACAGCTGGTGCCCGCTAGCCCGGCCGAGCGGCGAATCCTGCTCGCCACCGGGGCCGCGGCAGGCATGGCTGGGGTGTTCGCTACCCCGGTCGCCGCAATCGTGTTAGCTTTCGAGCTTTTGCTGTTCGAGCGCTCACTTCGCGCGCTGGTACCCCTCGTGCTCGCCACCTCGGTCGCCAGCAGTCTCCACTACGTCCTCCTGGAGCCGCGACCCCTCTTCGCCGTCGTCCACCCACTCGTGTTGCAGGTCGACCTTTTACCGCTGTTCGCTGTTGTCGGGGTCGCCGCAGGCGTGGCGGCGGTCGTGCTCAACCGTGGGCTGTTTGCAGTCGAAGCCGGCTTCCGCCACCTCCCGATTCCCGAATGGACTCACCCCATCGTCGGTGCTGTCGGCTTCGCAGCCATAGGCCTCGCAGTGCCCGGCTCGCTGTCGGTTGGCTACTGGGCGATAACCGACGCCGTCAACGACCGTTTCGTGCTGGGCGCGGCCGCTGTGCTGTGCGTCGCAAAAATGGTCTCGTGGTGGATCGGGCTGGGATCCAACACCTCCGGGGGGACCCTGGCCCCGATGTTCCTCGTCGGGGCGACCATGGGCGACATGATCGGAATCGGCTTCGCTCACGCTTTCCCGGCCGCCCACATCCAACCCGGCGCCTTCGCCTTGGTCGGCATGGGAGCTACTTTCGGGGTCGGGGCTCGGGCGCTGCTCACCGGGGTGGTGTTCGCTGCGGAGGTCACCGGTGGCTACTCCATGCTCGTCCCGTTGCTTCTAGCAACCGGGGTGGCCGAGCTAGTCGCAGAGTTCGTACTCGACGATCGGATCATGACCGACAAGCTTCGCCGCCGTGGCTACCGCGTCGACTTCGACACCCAGACCGGCCCGCTGCGCATGCGCGTAGCGGGCCAGGTCATGATCCCCTTCGACGAGCCCACCGCTGACGACTACGCCCTGGCGACAGTCGACCGCTGGGCCTACCTCTCCGACGCCCTACCCCTCCTGCTCGATCCGCACACACCGAGCGTCGTCGTCACGGACCAGGGCCGTGCCGTGGGTACCATCACCCGGGACCAACTCGATGCCGAACTGCGCCGCCAGCTCGCCGACGATCGCATCCAGGCCCCGACGCTCGGCCCTTGGGCCGCTCGCCTGCACAAGCGATACACCAAGACGACAGAACTGGATGCCGGGCCGCCATGCGGGCCAGCAACAACGGGACCTGCGGACACCACCCGGACACCAAGCAGCCCCTCTCTCAGACGCCACTGGCGGATCGTGACATCCACTATCCGCCACCTTCCGACCCCCACGCACCGTCATAGCCCGCCCGAGTAGCCTTTGGGCATGGACGACACCGTCAAATACCTCCTAAGTGAAGACAAACTTCCTACGCACTGGTACAACGTGGTTGCGGACCTGCCGTCCCCTCCCCCGCCGCCGCTTCATCCGGGGACGCACGAGCCGGTAGGGCCGGAAGCCCTGGCACCCCTGTTCCCTATGGCGCTTATCGCCCAGGAGGTCACCTCGGAGCGCTACGTCGAGATCCCCGAGGCGGTCCGCGACGTGTACCGGCTGTGGAGGCCGAGCCCGCTCTATCGCGCCCGACGGCTGGAGAAGGCTCTCGACACACCGGCGCACATCTACTACAAGTACGAAGGAGTGAGCCCGGCGGGGTCTCACAAGCCCAACACAGCCGTACCCCAGGCTTACTACAACGCCCAGGAGGGTGTCACCAAGCTCACGACAGAAACGGGTGCCGGGCAGTGGGGTTCCGCTTTGTCGTTCGCGTGCTCGCTGTTCGGCATCGAATGCGAAATCTGGCAGGTGAGAGCCTCCTACGACCAGAAGCCCTACAGGCGGATGATGATGGAGACCTTCGGGGCCCTGGTGCACCCGAGCCCGTCGGACTTGACGGCGTCAGGCAGGGCGATCCTCGCCGAGCATCCCGACTCGCCGGGAAGTCTCGGGATTGCGATCAGCGAGGCGGTGGAGCGGGCCGCCGCCGACCCTGAGGTGCGCTACGCGCTCGGCAGCGTCTTGAACCACGTCCTTTTGCACCAGACGGTCATCGGACAGGAGGCCCTCGCGCAGATGGAGATGGCCGGAGAGTCCCCAGATATGATCATCGGCTGCACGGGCGGCGGCTCCAACTTCGGAGGATTAGCTTTCCCGTTCCTTCGTGAGAAGCTGGCGGGTCGGATGGATCCTGTCATACGCGCCGTGGAACCAGCGTCGTGCCCGTCTTTGACCAAGGGGCGCTACGCCTACGACTTCGGCGACACCGCCGGGCTCACCCCGCTACTCAAGATGCACACGCTCGGCCATGACTTCATCCCCGACCCTATCCACGCTGGTGGCCTTCGCTACCACGGCATGTCCCCTCTCGTCTCTCACATTTACGAACTCGGACTCATAGAAGCGGTCGCGAAACCCCAATCGGAGTGTTTCGCGGCGGGAGTTCGCTTCGCACGCGCCGAGGGGATCATCCCAGCCCCAGAACCGACCCACGCTCTGGCAGCCGCTATCGAGGAGGCGCTGTTGTGCAAGCAGAGCGGTGAGTCCAAGGTGATCCTCACAGCGCTGTGCGGGCACGGCCAACTCGACCTCCCCTCCTACGGGCGTTACCTGGCCGGGGATCTCGTCGACCACCAGCTAAGCGACGAAGCGGTCGCGGCGGCTATGGCAAACCTTCCTGTCAGCAGCTGAAAGGCCGGGCCGGCCCTGCGGCCGTCGCAGCTCATAGGTCCAAAGCTAGGGCTATCTCGTCGAGTATCGCCGGGTCGTCGATGGTCGAAGGGACGTTGGGCTCTTGACCATCCGCTATCTGGCGCATGGTCGCACGGAGGATCTTGCCTGAGCGCGTCTTGGGCAGGCGAGCGACTACCAGCGCTCGTTTGAAAGCTGCCACTGGGCCAATCCGGTCACGAACCATGGACACCAGTTCGGCTTCCACCTCGTCTGACGTGCGATCCACTCCGGCTTTTAGGACGACGAAGCCGACTGGCACCTGGCCTTTGAGCTGGTCAGCGACGCCTATCACTGCGCACTCGGCTACGTCAGGGTGCGTGGAGAGCACCTCCTCCATAGACCCGGTGGACAGGCGGTGGCCGGCGACGTTGATCACGTCGTCGATACGCCCCATGATGAACAGGTAGCCGTCGTCGTCTAGATGCCCTCCGTCCCCGGTCAGGTAGAACCCCGGATAGCGCGAAAGGTAGGAGCGCACATAGCGGTCATCGTCGAGGTACAACGTCGGCAGCGTACCCGGCGGCATCGGCAGCCGGATGGCCACGGCCCCCTCCTTCCCGGGAGGGCAGTCGTGTCCTTCCTCGTCGAGGATTCGGACGTCGTAGCCGGGAACCGCCTTGGTCGGCGAACCGGCTTTGATCTCCAGGGGTTCGATCCCCATGCAGTTGGAGACGATCGGCCAGCCGCTCTCTGTCTGCCACCAGTGGTCCACGACCGGCACCCCGAGAAGGTCCGACGCCCACTGGTAGGTGTCAGGGTCGAGACGCTCGCCTGCGAGGAACAAATATCGCAGCCCGCTCAGGTCGTAACGTGAAAGGTGCTCTCCTGATGGGTCCTCCTTCTTGATAGCCCTGATAGCGGTCGGAGCTGTGAAGAGTACGCTGACTTTGTGTTCGGAGGCGACTCGCCAGAAAGCACCCGGGTCTGGGGTGCCGACAGGCTTCCCCTCGTAAAGGACCGTCGTCGCCCCCGCCAGGAGGGGCGCGTAGACGATATAGGAATGCCCGACGACCCATCCGACGTCGCTAGCCGCCCAGAACACCTCCCCAGGTTTAACGCCGTAGACGTTAGGAATGCTCCATGTGAGCGCCACAGCGTGCCCTCCGTTGTCACGGACGACGCCTTTGGGGAGACCGGTCGTACCGGAGGTGTAGAGGATGTAGAGCGGGTCGGTCGCAGCGACGGTGCTGCACGCTGCGGGCGATGCAGCAGCCATCGCTTCTGCCCAGTCGACGTCCCGGCCTTCGGTCATCGCGGCGGCCGCTTGGGGACGTTGCAATATCAGGCACGACGAGGGCGGGTGCTCGGCCTCGGCGAGTGCTAGGTCGAGAAGCGGCTTGTAGGCGACGACTCTGGAGCCTTCGATCCCGCACGAGGCCGAGATCACGACCTTCGGCCGGGCGTGGTCGACGCGCAACGCCAGCTCGTGGGGCGCGAAACCGCCGAACACGACCGAGTGGACCGCTCCCAGGCGAGCGCACGCGAGCATGGACATGACAGCCTCGGGGACCATCGGCATGTAGATCACGACCCGTTCCCCAGCCGTCACCCCGAGGCTTGCGAGGACTCCTGCTAGGCGGGCCACCTCGTCGCGCAGCTCCCGGTAGGTGTAGGTGCGCTTCGTGGCGGTCACGGGGCTGTCGTAGATCAGCGCCGGCTGGTCCGCCCTGCCGCCTTCCACGTGGCGGTCCAGAGCGTTGAAGCAGGTGTTGAGGGTAGCGTCGGGGAACCAACGGTAGAAGGGTGGGCGGCTCGAATCCAAGATCCGCTCACCGGGAGGCTGTTCCCACGCAACCGCCGAGGCGGCTTCGCGCCAGAAGCCCTCCGGGTCGGCGATACTTCTGCGGTGCACCTCCTCGTAGATCGACCCGACTCCTACAGGTGACGTCCCTTCCGACACTGCCACAACTGCACCTCCGGCCTTCTAGTGAGATCTCGACGTTTCAGAACCCGGCCTCCAAGCCGAGCGCTGGGGCCGGGACACGTCGCAGCGGCGCTCTCGGCGCCAGTTAATCGTAATCAGATCCCCTCGGCGCGCTAGCGCCGAAAGCCACGTTGCGCCGAGCGGTTAGCACGCTGCGCCCAGCGGCTCTGCCATCCGGGCCTTTTAGGGTCAAGCGCCGTCCGTCGCAGGCTTGGGGAACGGCCCGGCGCGGCTGAGCATCGCCGGCAGCGGATGGCCGAGTTCCTCGGCAAGCCACCGAGCATTGCCGATCGTCTCAGTCAGCGACACGGAAGTGTCCACGCCGCTGCGTTCGAAGAGGTAGACGAGGTCCTCGGTGGCGACGTTGCCTGTCGCTCCCGGTGCGAACGGGCAGCCGCCCGCCCCGCCGAGGCTCGCGTCGAGCGTTTCGACCCCGGCTTCGTAGGCGGCGAAGGCATTAGCCACCCCGGTGTTGCGGGTGTCGTGGAAATGGGCGCGTAGCGCAATGTCACCCGTAACTTTTTTGAGGGCGCTGATCCGCTCCCTCACATCCGCGGGCACCGCTGCGCCGATAGTGTCGGCGAGGGCTATCTCGTCGGGGCCGATCGCAGCTACCGCCCCGGCGACATCCAGGACCCGGCCGAGGGCAACTTCGCCCTCGAAGGGGCAACCGAACGCCGCCGACAATGTCACGCTTATAGGCAGGCCTGCGTCGTGTGCGGCGCCGATCAGATCCGCTAGCGCGGTGACGGTCTCGGCGGTGGTGGACGACTGGTTCGCCTTGCTGAAAGTGTCGGTGACCACCACAACCGCGTTCAGCTCGTCGACGCCGGCGCGAAGCGCTCGTCTCACACCCCGCTCGTTGACCACCAACCCGATCAGGGAGGCTCCGAGCGGGTCGCCGCTGCGCAGAGCGTCGAGGACCTCCTCGGCGTCGGCCATCTTGGGAACGGCTTTGGGACTCACGAAGCTAGCCACTTCGAGCCTACGCGCCCCAGCAGAGACGCACCTGCGCACCAGTTCTGCCTTCACATACGCCGGAACCTCCGCCGGGTCGTTCTGCAGACCGTCTCTCGGTGAAACCTCTACGATGTTGACAGCCACGACCCGGAGCCTCCCTTGCCCGAACGTTGTTGAATTGGTGTGCTCATCGTCGGGCTCCCAGGTGCTCGACCGCTTCAGCCAAGCTGACCACGTCCGCGTACTTGGCGTCGAGGTCGAAGAGGTTCGCCTCGTGAGGCCCGGGATCCCGATCGGCGACGGCCTGCTCTACGACCATGGGGCGAAAGCCATGCTGGAGAGCGTCAAGCGCAGTGGCTCTCACGCATCCGCTGGTGGAGAAGCCGGCTACCACCACCGTGTCGACACCTGAGGCCGTCAGCCCCGACGCAAGGTCAGTCCCGAAGAAGGCGCTGGCGAAGTGCTTTACGACCACCCGATCCGACGTCTCGGGGCTTAGCCGGGCAGGCCAGCCTGACAGCGGGTTGGCAGGCTCGAAGACCCTGAGCGCCGGGACCTTCGCGACGAAGTACCTGGCTTCCCATCCTCGGGCCTCCAAGCGCACTGTCGTGAAGACAACCGGGCGACCGCCGGCTCTCGCAGCCACAACGAGGTCGGCCATAGCGTCCAGGGCTGCCTCCGCTCCAGCCAGGTACAGCGGAGAGGCCGGCTCGCTGTACGCGAGGGCCGCGTCGACGACGACCAGAGCCGGGGAGGCGCCCCACCCGATCCGCGAAGCGAACCCAGCGGCGGTGTAGTCCCCGGCCAGCCGGGCGTTGCCGTGCGAAGTCACCGTGCGGCTGCAGCCGGGGTGGGAGGCGGTTGGGGCGCGGGCAGTCCGGTCTCTGCCAGGCAGCGCTCCCGAAGCTCTTGTATGGTCTCGAAGCCTCTGTCGAACAGCTTGACCGGCCCTCGCTGCTCACGCAGTCGCTCGCGCTCAGCGGCGGTCGCTTCGGCGTCGACGCCGCCGTGCTGGTCGAGCACGACCCCGTAGCGTAGGGCGCCTTGGCGCGTGACCAGGCCTTGCTCGACCTCTTTGGCAACTAGGAGCGGGTCCCTTTCGTAGGGGTCGCCCCAGCCGCCACCTCCCCAGGTCACGTAGTGCAGCAGGTCGCCTCGGCCGACCTGCACGCGGTCGCACTTGGACGCAAGCATCTCCTTGGTGCCGTCAGCTCGCTCGATCCATTTACGGCTCCGCCCTCCCGGCAAGCCGCCGTTGACTCCCCACGGGTACGTGAACCACCGGTCGTCGTGAATTGACACCTGCCCGGCCTCCAAGAAGCGGTAGGCGACGTCGATGCCGTTGCCTCCCCTGAAGAAACCCGGCCCACCGGAATCAGCGACGGTCTCGTAGCGTTCGATCACAAGCGGGAAATACGATTCGAGGAACTCGTTAGGGACGTTGGTGAAACTGGGCCAAAGCGAATACCCGTCGGGCCCGTCACCGAAAGGACGCCCCGGGATCCCGCCGAAGCCGATCTGGTACAGCTGGAACCACTCTCCCGCCCGCTCTCCCTGACTGTAGTAGCCCGAGTACATCAGATGCGGTGACGACGAGAACCCGGCTGCGCAGAGGAACTCCGGTTGGCGCTGGCCGAGCAGACCCGTGAGCATGTCGAAGATGCGTCCCAGGCCGTGCGTCCGGCACGACAAGGCTGCCGGGTAGCGGGGCTTGAGTAGGCATCCTTCGGGTATGCGCACGTCGACTAGTGGGTAGAAGCCGTCGTTCCAGAGGATCTGCGGGTCGAACACCGAGATCATGTAGGTCCCGAAGAACATCTTGTACAGGCTCTCGTTCAGGTAGTAGTTGATGGAACCCGCCGACTGGGGGTCGGTCCCCGCGAAATCCAATATCAGCTTGCCGTCCTCGCGCCACATGGAGCAGTGAATCTTGTACGGTCCGTATCCCATACCGTCGTCGCAGACGTAGTCGGTGAAGCTGAGGACCTCGCCGGCGGGGATTGTCGTCTCGATCAGCGTCTTCATAGCATCGTAATTGCGTTGAAGGAGCATGTCGAGGGTCGCCAGGTACGTGTCGGTGCCGAACCGGGCGCACAGCTCCTGTATCCGCCGGCCAGCGTTGCGGCACGCAGCGACAAGTGCGTTCAGATCGGATCGGTTCCAGTCCTTCATCCGAACCTGGTTGAGGATCAGGTTCAAGACTTCCCCGTTGAGCTCCTCTTTGCGGTAGAGCTTGACAGGCGGCACGAGGACACCCTCCTCGAAGATGCTCGTCGCGTCGGTTGGCAACGAGCCCGGTACCTTCCCGCCTACGTCGGTCATGTGCCCGAACTGGGCCGCCCACCCCACGACGGCACCCTCTACGTAGATGGGTAGCAGTATGAGCCAGTCGTTGGCGTGGCTTATCGCGCCTCCGCAGGCGTAGGGGTCGGAGGTAAAAAGGATGTCACCTTCTTCGACGGTTCCGTCGAAACCGTCGAGGAAGGCCGGTATCGAAAGGCCGAACTGGCCTACCACCATCAACCCCTCAGGGTTTGCGATGAGCGGGAACTCGTCGTGCTGTTCCCGAATTCCAGGTGACATGGCTGTGCGGAACAGCACGGCGTCCATCTCGGCCCTAGCATTGCGCAGCGCGTTCTCGATTATGTCCACGGTGACCGGATCCACCGACTCGGCTTTGGCCGGTGGCTTCGAGGTGAGGATCGTTGCCATGTTCAGCGGTCTCCTTGCGCAAGGTCGGTTTGGGTCGATAGATGCCCGTCGGCTTCGGGCCGTTCGGACTCAGCCGGTTCAGATTGGATAGGTCGGATCAGCAGGTTGCCTATTGCGTCCACCGTCGCTGCGTGACCAGGCAGCACGAGGGTGGTCGAGTCCATCTCGACGATCACCGCTGGCCCGGCTACTACGTTGCCGGCCTTCAAGAGTGACCTGTCGTAGAGTCCCGCCTCTTGGTCGTGGCCCTGCACCCACACCGTGGTGGTGGCAGTGCGCGCTCCGGCGGGGTCAGGTCCCCCGACGGCAAGCGCCGGGGCTTTGACGTGAGCGGCCCGGGCTTGCGCCACCGCCCGCAGGTTGACGACCTCGTGCTCGGTCTCCAAAGCGAACATGAACAGCCTCTCGTGCTCCGAGTCAAACCGTCCCCCCACCGAATCGAGAAGCCCGTCTCCGAGCTGGGAGGCGTCGACGTCGACTGGCACCTCGAAACCCTGTCCCATGTAGCGAACGTCGACCTGCCATGACACACCTTGAGCGGAGCGCTCGACGCCTTCGGCGTCCAGGGCCGACTGCGCCTCGGAGGCTAGCGCTTCGAGAAGGGCCGTTACTTCGGCGTCACTGGTCTCGTTGAACCGGCGTATGAACGTCCGGGCCGACTCGTTGCGCAGGCTTGTCGTGGCATCCCCGTAGGCGCACAGGACACCCGGCGATGGCGGGACGATCACGGGCCAGGACCCCATGAGCTTGCCAAGCGCGTTGGCGTGCAGCGGGCCGGCACCGCCGAAAGCTACCAGTGCGAAGTCCCTCGGGTCGTACCCTTGCTGCACCGAAACGAGGCGCAGCGCTCCGAACATGTTCTCGTTGACGATGTCGACGATGCCAGCCGCAGCGGTCTTCGCGTCGGGAAGTCCCATAGCCGCCGCTATCGCCGTCACGGCAGCGTCCGCTGCTGCCACGTCGAGGATCATCTCTCCTCCTATGAGCGCTGGAGGAAGGTAGCCGAGAACCACGTTTGCGTCCGTGACCGTGGGTTCGACACCTCCTTTCCCGTAGCAGGCCGGGCCGGGCTCGGCCCCAGCGGACTGAGGGCCGACACGAAGGGCTTTGGTGAGCTGAGGAACGTGCGCTATGGAACCTCCTCCGGCTCCCACTGTTCGAACGTCGACCGAACTGGCGCGCACAGTGAGGTCTCCTACCGTCGTCTCGCGACCGATACGTGGCTTACCTGCCTGCACCAAGGCGACGTCGGTGGACGTGCCTCCCATGTCGAAGGTGAGCAGGTTGGCGTAGCCCGCCTGAGCCGCCGCCCAGACGGCACCGGCTACGCCGCCGGCGGGACCCGACATCAGCAGGCTCACGGGCGCTTCGCGAGCCGTCGCAACACCGGCGAGTCCGCCGTCGCTTCTGAGCACCCTCAGTTTCGCGCCGAGACCGCCGGCGAGGAGTTGGCGTTCGAGGGACTGCAGATAGCGGCCTACCACCGGGCTTACATAGCTGTTGGCGACGGTGGTTATAGTCCTTTCGTACTCCCTGATCTCGGGGAGGATGTCGCAGCTCAAAGACACCGGGACGTCGGGCATGACCTCGCGGATCAAAGCGCCGACACGCCGCTCGTGGTCGGAGTTGGCGAACGAGTTGACCAAAGCCACGGTTATCGCCTCTACTTTACGATCGGCGAGGTGCAGCAGAGCGCGTCTGGTCGCTTCCTCGTCGAGGGGTCGCAGCACGTTACCGCGAGTGTCGACTCGCTCTGGGATCTCGACGGTGTCTTCGAGGTGGGCGAGCGGGGTCGGCTTGGGCCAGGTTATCCAGCCTGCCAGCCCTCCAGGCACGAAGGAGCGGGCGACTTGAAGGACTTGACGAAAGCCGTCGGTGGTGACCAGACCGACCTTCGCTCCTTTTCCTTCCAATATCGCGTTGGTGGCGACGGTCGTCCCGTGGAGGAGGTGGTCGATCTCCGACGGTGAGATGCCACCCAGCACGCAGACCTTTCGTATGCCGTCGATAACCCCCTCTGACTGATCCTGTGGGGTCGACGGGGTCTTCACCCTGAACGTCTCACCCGTGGTCTCCTCTATCAGCAGCACGTCTGTGAAGGTCCCACCGACGTCCACCCCCAGCCTGTAGGTCATTTGGCCATCTCCTTTGGTCTCGCTTCGCACGTAACTGCCGGTGTGTACTGCGGTCCCCACGAGCTTTCCTGCTCGTGCGATCCTTGTGTCAGATGACTCCATCTGCTCTTAGGGAGGCGACCTCCTCGTCGGTCATTCCGAGCCATTCCCTATATACAGAGTCGTTGTCGGCTCCGAGTTCGGGGCCGAGCGAGCGCACCGACCCGGGCGTTGCCGACAGTTTCGGCGCAACATTCTGCACGGGGAAATCACCGAGTATCGGATGCGCGAGCCGGACGATCGCCTCACGCGCTGCGAAGTGAGGGTCCGCGAACATGTCCTTGGCCTGGTATACCCGGCCCGCCGGAACGCCGGCGGCATGAAGCAGTTGCAAGACTTCGTCTGCGGGCATTGTCCCGGACCACGCTGCCACGATCGAGTCGAGCAATTCTTGGTTGGCGCTGCGGGCGTCGTTGGTCGCAAAACGCTCGTCGGTGGCTAGACGCGGGGCTGCCATGACCTCTGTGAGACGGACGAACACCGTGTCGCGGTTGGCGGCTATCAGCACCTCGTCACCGTCCGCTGTCGGATAGACGTTCGAGGGGGCAGCACCGGGAAGCACCGAGCCGGTCCGCTGACGCTGGTAGGAGGCCAGCTCCCATTCGGGGAGGACGGCCTCCATCAAGGAGAGGACGGCTTCGTAGATAGCGGAGTCCACCACCTGTCCGGTGCCGCTCCTGTCCCTCGCTCTGAGCGCTAACACGGTGCCCAACGCAGCGAAAGTCGCAGCGAGTGAATCCCCTAGGGAGATACCCACGCGCGAGGGCGGCCTGTCCGGCTCGCCGGAGAGGTAACGAAGGCCGCCCATCGCCTCGCCTATGGAGCCGAAACCTGCGCGAGGAGAGTACGGACCACTCTGGCCGTACCCGCTGACCCTGGTGATGACGAGTCGCGGGTTGAGCGACCGGAGCCTGTCGGGCCCCAACCCCCACTTCTCGAGTGTGCCAGGCCGGAAGTTCTCGACTAGCACGTCTGCCTTCTCCACGAGCCGTCCCAAGATGACCTGTCCTTCGCTTCGGCGCAGGTTGGCGGTGACAGACTTCTTGTTCCTCGCGATGACTGGCCAGTGCAGAGACAGACCGTGCGACTTGACCTGACCCCACTGGCGCATAGGGTCTCCGACACCGGGGTCTTCGACCTTGACGACCTCGGCACCGAAATCCCCGAGCAGCTGACCGCAGAACGGCCCGGCTATCAAAGTGCCGCACTCGATTACTCGGACGCCGTCGAGAGGAGGTTTGGGCGCTTCTATCGCCGTGGAGTCGTCCGCTATCGGGAATGCCTCGCCAGCTCTCATCGCAGGCCTTTACGCGCCGCGTCACGGCCGGCGTAGATGTGGACTCTCATAGCGGCCTCCGCCCAATCGGGGTCCCGGGCTGCTATGGCGTCTATGAGCTCACGGTGGTGACGGACGCTGCGATACAACTCGGCGTTGTCGTAGAGGTGAAAGGTCTTCTCCACCAGAGTCCGCTCGGTCACAGAGCCGACCATGGAAGCGAGCCTCGCATTCGCGCTCGCTTCGAGAACGCCGCGGTGAAAACCGGCGTTCGCCTGATTGACGCGGTCCAGCCAGTCCTCCGGACGATCGTCTAGGGCCCGCTCCATGTCGTCACAGAGCCGTCCCAGGCGGTCGCAATCCACCTCGGTCGCGCGCTTGGCCGCGAGGCGGGCGGCGCTACCCTCCAGTTCGGCACGCAACGCAAAAATTTCTTCCACATCTTCTAGGGTCCACTCGGCGACGCGCGCACCCCTACGGGAAGCAATATCGACAAGTCCCTCGGCGGCAAGCCTGCGTAGGGCTTCGCGGACCGGGGTACGGCTGACGCCGGCGGCCTCGGCGAGCTCCTCCTCCCGCAGAGGCATCCCACTCGGATAGCGGCCCGATACGATCGCCGCCCTCGCCGAGTCATAGGCCCGCTGAGAGGCACTCTTGTTGGCGCTACCCCTGTCTTCGAGCGGAACGACCCCCACCACCATCGTGTATACACATTAGAGGTATCAGCCCTGCTTGACAAGGGGCATTGAGCTTTTTGTATACGATCTCGCTCAGGAGATCGACCTGATGACCTTTGCCAGCCTGGCCGTCGCGTCAGCAGCCAGTTCTGCTAGGCCGGGCCCGCCCAGTAGCTCGGCCGGGTCGACCACCGAGACTTTCGTCCCAGTCGGAGTCGCCTCCAAGACCACGTTGCACGGCAGGAGCAGGCTCACCGAGGGATCCACCTTAAGAGCCTCATTTACGAGGGTAGGGTTGCAGGCGCCCAGGATCCGAAGAGGCGGCCTTTCGACGCCTAGCTTCGCCTTAAGGGTCGCAGCGACGTCAATCTCGGTGAGCACACCGAAGCCCTCTGCCGCCAGTGCTGCTCTGACATCGGGTTCCACCTGCTCCAAAGGGCGCTCAACGATAGTCTCAAACGTGTTCATGGGGCTCCTGTCTGTGTATAAGTTTCGGAGCTCATCAAGCTCCACATGAAGCTCAACACAAATACCCCCTGGGGTATTTCCGCCCCGCCCGTCTCCCCGTTCGGGCAAGCTCGTTTCATAGCCGGACTGGCTCTGCCCGCCTAGGTGTGAACCTGCTCGGCGAAACGCGCGATCACGTCGGTGTACTCTTCGACCATCTCCAACACGACCTGGCGGGCCGGCTTGACCGTGTTCATAGACCCGACCACCTGGCCGACAAAGTAGGTAGCGAGCTTGTGAGCCCCGCTTCCCTCGAGCGTGGCGTTGCGGTTGATCCGCTGCTGGGAAGGGGTGACGAGAAGCGTCTGCAAAGGCATGGGCAACGCCGAGGGGGCTTGAGGGCTTTCCCACTCGTCCGTCCAGGCGCTTTTGAGCATCCGAGCCGGCTTGCCCGTGATCGAGCGCGACCGGACAGTGTCGCTCGACGACGCCGCCAAGAACTTCTTCTTCACGGACGGGTCCGTCTCGGCCTCGGTGGTAGTCAACCACACCGAGCCACACCACACGCCTTGCGCTCCAAGCGCCATCGCCGCTGCCATCTGCCGTCCGCTCGCTATACCGCCGGCCGCGAGGACCGGCGTCGGAGAGACTGCGTCGACTACTTCGGGCACCAGAACCATGGTCGAGATCGTCCCGGTGTGGCCACCGGCTTCGGTGCCCTGCGCCACGATCAGGTCGACGCCCTGAGCGTTGTGGCGCAGGGCGTGCTCGGCTTTGCCCGCCAAGGCGGCTACAACCGCTCCGTGGGAATGGGCGCGCTCGATGATCTCCTGGCCGGGGGCGCCGAGGGCGCTCGCGAACAGCCGGATCGGATGAGAGAAGGCCACGTCGAGGAGGCTGGTCACACCTTCGGGGGTCACGCTCATCCGCCCTACTGCTTCGTCTGCCCCTCCAGCCAGCGGCGGAACCTCGTAGCGCGCGAGGATGTCGTCGACGAAGCTCTGCGCTTCGGCCGGTAGTAGCGCACGGACGGTCTCTCTGTCGAGGGCCTGGCCAGGAGCGCTCGGGTCGTACTTCGACGGCAAGAGGAGATCGACGCCGTACGGCTTGCCTTTGACCTGTTCGTCGATCCAGGCGAGATCAGTTTCGAGGCTCCTCGGGGTGTGCGCCACGGCGCCGAGGACCCCGAATCCTCCGGCGTTGGTCACCGCAGCGACGACGTCACGGCAGTGGCTAAAGGCCAGGATCGGAAACTCCACTCCGAGCATTTCACTGACGCGAGTTCGCATCTGCCTCGTATCCTCCCACCCGGCCGGCCTGCGAAGGCGCGGCTCTCGTCGACTTCCAAACTCGATGCTAGCTCGTGATGCCGATCCCCGGCCACCGACGCGATATCAGCCTTGCCTACACCGCAAAGTTAGGGTAACCTAACTTTGTGCTCGCCACGTTCGTCATATTCCTCAGAGAGGGCATCGAGGGCGGCATGATCGTAGCCATCCTCTTGTCCTACCTAGCCCAGATAGGACAGCGTCGCCACTTCCGCGATGTGCTCGCCGGGGTTGCAGCTGCGATGGTCCTGGTCCTCGGCGGCGGGATAGCCGCGTACGCGACCCTGAAGACCTACGCCGGTTCACGGACACAAACCATCTTCGAGACTTTCACCTTCCTGCTAGCAGCCGTAGTGCTCACCTACATGACGTTCTGGATGAGAAGTCATTCACGGAGCCTGGCCAAGACCCTACGAGCGAAGACTGAAGCGGCCCTGGACGGCAGGGCCAGATGGGGCTTAGGACTGCTCAGCTTCCAGGCTGTCGGCAGGGAGGGCCTGGAGACCATGGTATTCACCTTGGCGATCGTCTTCGCCTCGTCGGGACGAGGGGTCATCGCTGGCGGGATAGCCGGCCTGGCAGCCTCAATGGCGGTATCTTGGAGCGTCTACCGCATGGGACGCAAGCTCAATCTGGGGCTTTTCTTCACAGTTATCGGCGCCCTGCTCATGGTTTTCGCGGCGGGTATCCTCGCGGACGCCGTCGAGAACTTACAGCAGCTCGGCTGGCTGCCGGTTCTGACACACCCGTTGTGGAACACCTCTGGCGCTCTCGCCGAGAGCAGCACGCTGGGCGACATTTTTCATACGTTCTTCGGTTACGCCGACCGCCCGACGACGCTGCAACTCCTCGTCTACCTCGTCTATTTGTCGGCAGCTATAACCTTTTACCTACGCCGGAAGCCTTCCCCGCCACGCCCAACAGGGTCGGCGGTTGCTCCTAGCACAGACAAGGTTGCCGCTTCGTCGAACAGTCAACTTCCAAACAGCTACCGCTCGACCAGCCTCGGGCGTCCACCCGCCTGCTGAGACTTCGCGGGCTCGGTGTCCGACCGTGAACGTCACTCTCGTGGGTTTAGCGCCAGGTTGCTAGCGTGGCGGTCGTGAACCAGCCGGCGCTGCACCCCACTTTGACCTCCCTGGCGGGCTTCGTGGGCGAGTGGACCGGGCGCGGGCACGGGTCGTACCCGACTATCGAGGACTTCGACTATATCGAGACGGTCACTTTCACCTCCAGCGGTAAGGCTTTTCTCGCCTACAGCCAACGCACCAGTAACGCTGTTGACGGTTCTGCATTGCACACCGAGACCGGATACCTGCGCTCGTCGGGAGTGTCCGGAGTCGAACTGGTCGTAGCTTCACCTACAGGTGTGGCCGAAATCGACGAGGGCGTCTTCCGGATCGTAGACGACGCAACCCTGCACGTCAGGCTGGTCTCGCGCCAGGTGATCGTGTCGTCCACTGCAAAATCAGTGACAGATATCGAGCGCACCTTCACCTTGAAAGGCGACCTCCTCAGCGTAACGTTGGCGATGGCTGCCGTGGGACAGCCGATCACCCATCATCTGTCATCTCAACTTCGCCGCTCAGTCTGATCTCGTGTTGCGCAGGGTCTAGAAGCGTTCCCTCCTCACGGTGGCACGCTGGCCGCGGATTTTGGTACCCCGTAGAGCTTCGATCACCTCGTCGGCGGCCGAGTCAGGAACCTCCACGAGCGAAAACCGCGCTGATATCTCGATCGCGCCCACGTCGCGGCCGCTCAAAGCCGTCTCGCCGGCTATCGCCCCCACCAGGTCCTGCGGCCTTATGCCGGCGTCGCGGCCAACCCCGACGTAGAGGCGGGTCGTTCCCCCCGACGGAGCGCTTCGCGGACGCTCGGGCCTGCTCTTCGCGAACTCTCGCTTGCCTCCAGCAGCCTGCTGGCCTCCGGAAGGAAGGCGGACCTCCGGTATGTCTTGGTCGTCCTCGCCGGAACCAGCGGTCGCCGAGTGTGCCAGCTTGACAGCACCGAGCGCCACCTCCACCAAATCAAACTCGTCCGACAGGGACTCCACGACCACCCGGAAGTGGTCCAGGTCCTCTCCGAGGATCGCTTCTCTGATAGCCGCCATGGTCATGTCCAAACGGCGGGCGCGCAGGTCGGCCACTGTAGGAACCTTCTCGATGCTGATCCGGCGTTTGGTCGCCTTCTCGATCAGCTTGAGCATGCGGTGCTCGCGCGGCTCGGCGAGGGTTATCGCCACGCCGTCACGTCCGGCACGGCCAACACGGCCCATGCGATGGACGTAGGACTCCACCGAGGAGGGAACATCGAAATTCACGACGTGGGTCAACTGCTCGATGTCCAGCCCTCGCGCCGCGACGTCGGTAGCTACGATCAGGTCCGCCGTCGAGGAACGCAGACGTCCCATGACCCGATCGCGTTGCTCCTGGCTCATCCCTCCGTGCAGCGCCTCAGCGCGGTATCCCCTGCCGGCCAACGTCTCGGTAAGATTGTCGACGATCTCCCTGGTCCTACAGAACACCAAAGCTGCCGTGGGGGACTCGGCGTCGAGAATCCTGCCGAGAGCCGCCGCTTTGTGCGCCCGCTGCACCAGGTAAGCGCTGTGACGGACCCGCTCGCCTTCGGCTCCCTGCGAGGTGTCGTCGGCTATGCGGATCCTCGCCGGGTCCCTCAGATGCCGGCGGGCTATCGCATCTATCCTGTTGGGCATCGTGGCAGAGAAGAGCACGGTCTGACGGCTTTCGGCGGGTGTCTGGGAGAAAACCGCGTCGAGGTCGTCTGCGAACCCCATGTCGAGCATCTCGTCGGCCTCGTCCAACACGACCACTTCTACCGAAGCGAGCCGCAGAGTGCCGCGGTTGATGTGGTCCACTGCACGGCCGGGCGTAGCTACAACTACGTCCACCCCAGCGTCGAGGTCGCGGAGCTGACGGCCGATCGGCTGGCCGCCGTAGATAGGCAGGACCTTTACCCCGAGCCTTCTGCCGTAGCGGTGGATGGCCTGCGACACCTGTATGGCCAACTCCCGCGTCGGAACCAACACGAGCGCCATGGGGTCCCGGCGACGCTTGGCCGCGCCAAGCCGCTCGAGTATCGGAAGGGCGAAAGCGGCCGTCTTGCCGGTGCCTGTCGCAGCCTGCCCGAGCAGGTCTCTGCCGTCTAGAAGGACCGGGATAGCCGCCAACTGTATCGGCGTCGGCTCCTCGTAGCCCAACTCGGCGAGGGCGGCTGTCAGCTCCGGACGCAGCTCGAGGCCGGCAAACCCGACCGGCGGCCGATCCTCGCTCCCCCCCGGAGCGTCGGGCATAGCAACCGATGCCACATCCACCTCGCGCATGGTGACGTCGGCTGCTCCGCCGAGGTCACCCTGCGGCGCGGAAGGTCTGTCCAGCTGATCCGACATATCAGCGCGCACCGACGAGGTCGACTACGAATACGAGAGTCTCTCCCCCCTTGATGACGCCTCCGGCCCCGTGCCGGCCGTAGCCCAGATGAGCAGGGATGGTCAGCCTTCTCCTCCCGCCGACCCTCATACCTACGACACCCTGATCCCACCCTTGGATCACCTGGCCTGCTCCGAGACGGAACTCGAAGGTCTCGTCCCGGTCCCACGACGCGTCGAACTGGGCTCCCGTCGACCAGGCAACACCCACGTAGTGGACCGACACGTCGCTTCCTGCGGCCACTTCGGCTCCCTCCCCGACCGTGAGGTCCTCTATCTGCAAGTCGGCGGGCGGATCGGATTGGGGGATGGCAACCTGCGGTTTTCTCACCCTGACAAGCTACTCCTTCGCCACTGGCGATCTCGTCGCCGGCGAAGCTAGAGTCCAAGGCCGGTGAGTCTGAAACGCCTGCCGTTCAAGCCGGCCGGGGCCCTTCTAGCTCCCGGCGCTGGCTCGGGACGGGATCACTCGACCCTCTCTGCCATCGACTCCGCCTTCGAAGCGAGGGGTGTGCCAGTGCTACGGATCGACTTTCCCTACCGCTTGGCAGGCCGAAGGGCGCCGGACCGACCGGCAGTTCTGATCGAGAGCATCCGCGAGGCAGCGAACGGCCTCGCCGATAAACTGAATGTCGGGACCGAGCGCCTGATCCTCGGCGGAAGGTCTATGGGAGGGCGAATCTGTTCCCTCAGCGCTACGTTGGGCGTTCCTTGCGCCGGGCTGCTCCTCGTAAGCTACCCGCTGCACCCACCCGGCCGGCCAGACCGACCGCGAACCGACCACTTCAGCCAGATCGACGTGCCGTGCCTCTTCATCAGCGGCGACCGCGACGCTTTCGGATCTCCGTCCGAGATGGAGGCGGCCACAGCCTCCATTACGGGGCCGGTCGACCACGTGTGGATAGCCGGAGGGGACCATTCTCTTCGAAACCGCGACGCCGAGGTAGCAGATACCGCTGCCTCATGGCTACCCGACCTCCCGCCGGTAGGCTGAAGCAGCTCAGTTAGAGCGATCACTCCCTCCTACGGGAGCAGACAGGGGTTTTCGTGCAAATCCGCAACGGCCTTGCGATCTCGTCATCGGAGCAGCCCGGAGGCTCGTCCCCCGAACCGGCTGCGGTGCCTTTCGAAGCGCAATGGGACCCTTCCCGATGGGCGTCGCTGCTCGACCGCATCGACGTCCGCCTTTGCGACGTCGGGTTGAAGTTCTGGGGTCCACCCCTTTGGCTCGAAGTGACCATGACCGGCCCGGACTCTGATCAATGGCCAGCCGTCAGCTCGCAGCAGCACTCCTGGAATTGGCAGAGCAGCGAGGCCTGCACGACGGTCACCGAGATGATCAACGGCGGGGCAGGTGACGTCGCGCTCTTGGAGGTCGCTGGCCGCTACACGCTCGAGAATCTTGTACTCAACGCAGTTCACGAGATCGGAGAATGGCTTCGCTTCGACGGGGAACGCCTCTTTCATTCCCACGCTCCCGTAGACCCAGCCTTAAAACCAAGCTCAGATCAAGGTAACGGAACCGTCGAGATCGGGTTCTCTTACGCTAGGAGCGAAGCGGGCGAACGCCAAGCTGACGACCTGGCGGATTCCTCTACACCACAGGAGCCAATCGCAGGCCTGCGAGCCTCCTCCGCCGACCGGTTCACCTACCTGCCCGAGGTGATCATCACCTTCACAGCCTACGGGCCGCTCATCGAGAGCGCTACGAGGACAGCTACACCTGGGGCTCCGTCACTTGCCGTGGAAGCCGTCCCTGCGCCGCTGGGAGTTGCCTGGTCGCAGCGGACGTTGCAAGCCGTGGAGCTCGACGAGGAGGCGGGATTGCGAGCGGCGGCCAGGGACGTCCACCGGGCCCTGGTCGCCTACGAAGCGCAGCGCATCTGCAGCGCTCTGTATGTCGACTCTGTCACCCAATGGCACCTCGACGGCGTGTCCGAGGCCGACACTGCTGCTACGAGCCCGAAGGCGGCCAGCGTCTTAATCGAACCTGGACTCCGGCGATCGTCGAATGCATCGGCGTCCACCACGGGACTGCGGATCTCGGTCGCCTACAACGGGGATGCCTGAGCGGACACTAATCTCCGAATCTACGATAGTGGCACCCTGATCTTCCTCGTTCCTCGCCGTGGCGAGCGGCACGCCGTGCGACCGCCAGGCGCGAATCACACCTGGCGCATGTCCAAAACGACTGACGCAGCAGCAGTGCCGTAGAATAGAGATGGCCCGTTCGGGTCGAGAGTCCTCGCTTGTAGGGGTCAGAAATGGGGGTTCCCATGGGAGCTCAGTCGGAATCAACGGAGGCATCGCCCCAGGACCCAGCTGTGGGAGATGCCCCTGCGGGTGTCGGCGCTTCTAGGACGGGATCCCTAGACCAGGGTCACGTGCTCGAGGAGGTTCGTTCAATCCTCGCCGAGCTCAACCGAGAGAACGACGAATCACAGGCCGAGGCTGATCTGCTCTCCCAGGCTAGGACCAGCTTTTTGAATACGTTCAAGGCCATGTGCCGTGACGTGGCGCGTCCGGCGATGCAGGCGGTTGCCGATCAGCTCAAAGCGGCTGGTGGCGATGGCCTCGTCGAAGAGTTCCCTGGTGGGCAGCCAAGAGTCTCCACCCCTAGACTTACACTTTGGATGTCGTTCAAAGGGGCTATCGTCGGGGATCCGCGTCCGGATCGCCACCCGTATGTGCAGCTAGACGCAGACGTCGAGCATCACACGGTCCGCCTTAGCGAAGGAGACATGTGGCAGGGCGCTGGAGGTGGCCGCAGCGGCTCCGCCGGGACCTGGAACGTCGAGGAGATCACTTCTGGCGTCGTGCTCGACGAGGTGCTCGAAGTCATCCGACGCGCTGCTTCGCTTTCCCCCCGGCCCTGAATTTCGGGGCATCACGAATACAAAGCCCGGAGCCCAAGCTAGAATGAAAGACGTGAGAGGGCCTGGCTCGCCGAAGCCCTTTGTTGGTGTTGGGCCGTGACGACATTTTTCAGTTCCGATTTCCATTTCGGGCACCTGAACATCATCACCTACTGTCGTAGGCCTTTCCGCAGCCTCGGGGAGATGAACGAGGCCCTCGTCGCCAACTGGAATGCGATTGTCGGTCCGCACGACGTGGTCCACGTCCTCGGCGACGTGGCGATGGGGCGCCGGGAGGAGACCTTGCGCTTCGTCGGACAGCTCGCCGGGCGGAAGATCCTCTATCCGGGCAACCATGACAGGTGCTGGTACGGACACGGACCATCGGCGGACAATTTCCTCCAGGAATACCTCGCCGCGGGTTTCGACGATATCCGCCAAGGCCCCCAGAAGCTGACAATCGCAGGGCGGCGCGTCACGCTGTGTCATCTCCCCTACCGGGGCGATAGCGGTGACACCGACCGCTTCAGCAAGTTCAGACCGGTCGACGAAGGTCTTTGGCTGCTGCACGGCCACGTACACGACAAGTGGCACCGCAACGGCCGAATGATCAATGTCGGTGTCGACGTGTGGGACTTCTCGCCTGTCTCGGAGCACACCATCGCAGAGCTGATGGACGCTGCGGACAATCTGCCGGAGACGGCCAGCACTACAGTGCCTGCCTAACACCCCTTCTCGGAGAAACGCCGTCGACGTGAACGACGACGGATCTCAGATTGCAACGCGACGCCGCCGTACGCGGCTGAACGCTTTCAGCTGGCGGACCAACGCCGTCAGATCCAAACCGGGCTAGACGAACCATGCGAGCAGCACTTAGCGGCTGAGCTACTTCCCCGTCTCCACCGGTACCGGTCCCTTCTTCGCGTCGTCGCTGAGGGCGAAGACGTCGCCCGGGGTGCGGCACCAGGGTGGCGTCGTAGACGACGGCGAGCTCGCCCATACGCTTGGAGTTGCGCTCCTCGCCCTTGGAGATCCTCGACTTCAGCTTGTGGACGTCTAAGTGGGCGGCCTTCGTCATGGCAGGACGCAGCGCGTCGAGGCACTTCACGATCCCCTTGCCGTCAGCAGAGATGACGGCCACGTCGCCGCCAGGGCTCTCAACCCGTCGCTGTGACGCTCGGCCGGCGGGTTCAACGAAGCGTCTTGGAGGCGCAGATTCTCCGCTCGGTTGGCCCGATACGCGAGCCGGGTGACAGTGACGGCCCCGGCGAAGGTCGCGAGGCCCCGACGGTGAGCTGCCTCGAACGCCTGGGTGGCCGACCCGCGCACCGCCGATCTCGTCGACGTGCTCGGCGAGCTACCCAACATCTGCCCGCTGCCCTGCGTCGTGGAGTACATCTGCGATGGCGGCGGGCGGGGCATCCATCTCGTCTGGTACGCGCGATCGTCTGGTACGCGCAGTCCCGCTACCAGCTGGTGCGCCGCTTCGGCCCCGACGGGGCGAAGGTGCTCTTGGATGCGACCTCCGCTATGTTGTACTCCGGCGGCTTCCAAGACGCCGAGCTGCTCCGCGATCTCTCCGGCATGCTCGGCCAGCTCGACGTGCGTCACCGCAGCTGGGGGGCGGACCGCTCCCGGCGGGCGAGCTGGACCGAGCAGGTCCGTGAGGTGGCGGTCATGGACTCAACCGAACGGCGCCGTCAGGCCCGCCAGGCTAACCGTGCAAGAGCCGCCGGATAGCTCCGACCCCACCGTGGGTGGTAGTACCGACTAGCGCCACGGCGTCCCGCTGGACGAAACGATCACCGGGCTGAGAAGACCCTCCGGGCCGACGTCAAAGTGCCAAAACTCGGCCCTAACCGACTGCAGCTATCCGATCCAGGACTCGACTCCGAAGCGGGTGCCGTCGTTGTCGTCGTTTGACTCGTGGGGGGCTGCTTGCTTAACAAGTCGGGTCGGCGGGTGTACGTATCTCGTTTGGACGTAGGAGTCCTGCCAGAGGGGAACCTGCTTGACCGAGCCTCCCATGGCGCTGGAAGACGAGGGAGGATTCGTCAATGCGTGAGTTCAATTCTTGGCAGGCCCTGTGGCGGCGGACGGTAGTGTCTGGCGCCTGTGGTAGGAGGGTCTGGGGTTGCTTAGGGCTGGCCTGGTGCACTCGCGATCTGGACGGCTGCGAGCGTGCCAAGAAAAGCGCACCCAGAGCCTTGGTGTGAGCCGACCTGGACGAACAAGAAGTCCCCGTCTTGTCTCCACGCAGGTAAGGGACCCAATCCCGAGGTCACTCCGACCCGGAATTATCCCGTCGCGCCTTGCGCGCCGACCGGGAAGTCCCGGGCCTCACTCATCATGGCCCGCACGCTTAGCTCCCCGCTGCGGACCACGGAGGCAGGACGCTCCCCGGTAGACGAAGAGAAACTCATCCACACCATGCGCCGCCGCAGTGAGCAGATCCCGGCGGAACCCGACTGCAACGTGAACGCGATGAGGCGCCCACAACACGACGTGATGCTCTCCCAAGCCAACGCACAGACATACCTGGCGAGTACCCCAGAACGTGAGCGCCGAAAATCCGACCACCCTGCCCCGGAACGCCGGCTCATAAGCGCTGGTGTGGCTTTGACCCATCGCCATGTCGGTGTCTCAGCTGAGAAGCAAGAGTTCGACGTCGTACTGCGGGAAGCGCTCGTCGACACTGACCAACGTCAGGTTCTCCGCGCGCGCCTGCGCACTCATCATTCGGTCGAAAGGATCGGAATGATGAGGTGCCAAGCCACCTGCCAGCAGAGCGTGTGAGGCTGTGATCTCTAGAGTTTCAAAATCGCTAGTGGTGAGCACCTCCCCAAGTCGTCAGGCGCTTCCAATCTTCCGACAGCCTTCTTTATCGCGATCTCCCAGACCGCCGCGGCCGAAACCATGACCTCGTTGTCAGGTGACGAAATCGCTCCTCGAGCTGCTGCCGGCAGGAGCGGGTCATCCGAGAGGCACCACAACAGGATGTGCGTATCCAGTAGCAGCCTCACGGACGCTCACCGCGAAACGCGGCCGCTAGGTCTTCCGACAGTTGATCGAACTCATCGTGCACGTGAACCCGTCCTGCCCATTGTCCTAGACGCCGTGGGGATCGTGCGCGAGGCGCAACGATGCGGCCACCACGTGGCCGGCACGGGTGATCTCGACCCCGTCGGTCTCGCCGGACTCGACGGCAGCCGCGAGCTTTGAAAGATTGGTCTTGGCGTCATGCGTGTTGACCCGCATATCGCCGTGCTAGCTACGTTAGCTAGGCGCGCTCAAGCTGTCCCTAAAGGTAATCGGAAGGATCCCCAGAATCGCAGCGTTAGAGACATGTCCAAGAACACCGGCTATTGTGCAGGGGGCTCCTGCTGGATTTGGTTACCCGGGCCTGGTCACCGGTTAGCAGTCGACTGCGGCGCGTAGAGCGCGGCACGCCTCCAGCATTCGGATGGGATCAAGGGCGCAAACGCGGTCGACAAGATAAGCCTTCGGTACGACTCTCAAGTTGTCGAAGCTGGCCGCGCAGTCCGATGGCATCCCGTCGCCAGATCCGAGGGGCACCTCAGTCGGGATGTTTCGGATCGTACGGGTGATCGGAGCCGCCAGCAGGTTGTGCAGTACGGGTATCGCAGCCGAACGAGTCATGACCAAGAAAGGTCGCCGACCCACGTCCTCTATTTCACCCCACCAGACTTCACCGCGTCGCGGTTCGCTTACCATGGTTCCTCGAGGATGGCGCCGCGGAGAGACGCGACCGCTGCTTCGCGTTCCACAATGCCGGCGGGACGGCGTTGGTATCCCTCGATCACAGCCTGATCCACCTGGCGTCGACGCTCCGACTCCGCCACCGCCTCGACTCCGGCACGAACAGCGGCCGCCCGGCTTTCATAGACGCCGCGCGCTACGAGGTCATCAACCTGTTCGAGCAACTCTTTTGGAAGCCTCACCGCAATTTGTTCGGTTGCCATCAACGTAACCATACCAACCTGGGATGCACAATGGTATGTGACCACCAAACCTCGCTAGTCCGGTTGATGTATCCCCTAACGGGCGTCCCAGTATCGTCACCCATGTGTCGCCCACAGCGCCGGTTACACGGGTGATATGGCTGTGACTGCGCCATACGCCTCCTACACGATGTGGAATACGACGTGGTCTTGCTCGGCGGCGGCCGTGAGGTTGGGTCCGACGTCGTGACGGGACACGGCGATCGCTGCACCGAGTGCGTGTGCGGCGGCGAGCGTTTCGGCCATGGCTGCGGACAACGGCGCCCTTCGATTCGGTGGCGGTGCTGGAGCAGAGCCATGGACCAAGCGAGCTGACGCAACGGTAGGAGTTCGATCTCATCGGGCAGCGCAACCAGGCGAGCCCGGAACAGTTCTTCCTGATCGGCGGGCAGCGCGACAACGGGAGCCCTCAACTTCCCCAGGAATTGGGGAGTGGCCCAGGCGCTGGAGAGCCGGAACAACCACAGTCCAGTCGTGGCTAAGGAGGTGGCCAGGTCGGGATCATCGAGGCTGCGCACGAACGCGAGATGGTCCCCGCTCGACCCTCCCCGTTCGGCCCTCCCGTGTAGCCCGGCCGGGCGGAGCCGCCACCTTCCGCAGTGGTCGCCTAGGGTGCATACTTGATGGCGGTCGCCGCCCAGCTGTTGGGGGCACCGGACCTGATCGGCACTAGGGGGGACAATGTCGCAACGGCTATCGTACGCCAGCGGGGAATCCTCGGTCGGGCTGCTTGGCCAGACCATCGGCGCCAACCTGGAGGAGGCCGCCACTGCCCACCCCGACCACGAGGCGCTGGTGGACTGCCCAACCGGCCGCCGCTACAGCTACGCCGACCTCCTCGGCTGGTCGCAGCAGGTGGCCCGAGCCCTACTGGCGGCAGGGGTGCGACCCGGCGACCGGGTAGGGATCTGGTCGCCCAACTGTGCCGAGTGGGTGGCCGTCCAGTTCGGAACGGCGCTGATGGGCGCTGTGCTGGTGAATGTCAACCCGGCCTACCGCACCTCGGAGCTGGCCTACGTGGCCGGCCAGTCGCAGATGAAGCTCCTCTTCTCGGCCACCGCCCACCGCACCAGCGACTACCGGGCCATGGTGGAGGAGGTGGGGCCCACGGTCGGGACGTTGGAACAGGTCGTCTACCTGGGTGACGAGGAATGGGAGCGGTTCTTATCGCTGGCCGCAAAGGTCGTCCCCGACGAACTGGCCGGGGTGTCGGCCGGGCTGTCGTTCGACGACCCTATTAACATCCAGTACACATCGGGCACCACCGGGTTCCCCAAGGGGGCCACCCTTTCGCACCACAACATCCTTAACAACGGGTTCTTCGTCGGTGAGCTCCTCGGCTACGGGCCGACCGACCGGGTGTGCCTCCCCGTGCCCTTCTACCACTGCTTCGGGATGGTAATGGGCAACCTCGGCGCAGTGTCCCACGGTTCCACCATCGTCATCCCCGCACCCGTGTTCGACCCGGCGAACACCCTGCGCGCAGTCGAGGCCGAGAGGTGCACGTCCCTCTACGGCGTGCCCACCATGTTCATCGCCGAGTTGGCCGTCGACGGCTTCGCCGAGTTCGATCTGAGCTCGCTGCGTACCGGGCTCATGGCCGGGTCACCCTGCCCCGTCGAGGTGATGAAGAGAGTCCAGGCTGAGATGCACATGGGGGAGGTGGGCATCGCCTACGGGATGACCGAGACGTCCCCGGTGTCGACCCAGACCCGCGCCGACGACGACGTCGAGCGGCGCACGGCCACCGTGGGCCGGGTGATGCCGCATGTGGAGATCAAGATCGTCGACCCGGCCACCGGTCGGACCGTGCGGGTGGGGGAACCGGGGGAGATCTGCACCCGCGGCTACTCGGTGATGCTGGGCTACTGGGACGAGCCGGATAAGACGGCCGAGGTCATCGACCGGGCCGGCTGGATGCACACCGGCGACCTGGCGGTGATGCGCGACGACCGGTACGTCAACATCGTCGGCCGCATCAAGGACCTGATCATCCGCGGCGGCGAGAACATCTACCCCCGGGAGATCGAGGAGTACCTCTACACCCATCCCGACATCGCTGACGTGTCGGTGATCGGCGTCCCCGATCCACGCTACGGCGAGGAGATCGCAGCCTGGATCAAGCTGCGCCCGGGCGCCGAGCCGCTTGACGTGGGAGCCGTGCGGCGGTTCTGCACCGGCCGCATCGCCCACCAGAAGATTCCCCGCTACGTGCGCCTGGTCGACGAGTTCCCGATGACGGTCACCGGCAAGATCCGCAAAGTGGAAATGCGCGAGGTGACCAGCCGAGAACTCGGCCTCGACGGGGCGTTCGGCCCCACGGCCTGAGTGGGCCGGATCGGGTCACCCGAAGGCGTCCAGGCCCCGTGATGGCCAGCACCACGCCGGCGGCGCCGACGCGCTAACTACTGGGTTACGAACGTGCGCACACGACGAGCAAAGTTCAGGTTCGGCACCGACGCGTTCTCGGTACCGACCCACCATGGAGCTCAGGCGTGATGGAATAGACCCATGCGCTCCCCCATCACGATCTCGCACACGGCACTTGACGGCTATCCGGACGTCTACACTCCGGAAGCTTTGGCAACCCTGGAAGCTCTCGCTCCCCTCGACAGTCGACGCTTGGAGCTCATGGAGTCGCGAATCGATCGTCGCCGCCGACGATCCGCCGAGGGTGAACACCTCAGCTTCCTGCCCGAGACCGCTGTGATCGACGGGACCGCCATCACAGTTGCCGACGCTCGGGCCGGGCGCTTCGAGGGGGCGGTGATCCCCCACGACCTGCAGCGCCAGTGGATCCAGGGCACCGGGCCGGCAACCAAGCCCCGCTCATCTACGCCATCGGGGTTGCGCAATGTTGCCTACGCGTTGCTGTCTGGGGCCGACGGGTGGATGTTCGACGGCGAGGACGCCTTGGGCCAAATCGATACCATGTCCCTGGACAACTTCCGGAATATCAAGCTGGCCTTCGCTGGCGACGCGCAGTTCCATGACGTCGCCCAGGTCGTTGCCGGGGAGATCAACAACTGGGCTGTCGGCTTTCACGGCCGGGAAATCATCTCCGACTGGCAGGAGCAGCTGCAGGTGACCACGCGCATCTTCCGAGCCCGTGGCCTCCATCTCGACGATCGCCATGTCTCCCATGAGGACGGCTGCGGTTACTCTGCGAGTATGGCGGACACTGCGTTGTATCTCGCTAACAACGCGGAGACGCTGCGCAGCCAGGGACGCTCACTCGTACTCTACCTGCCGAAGATCCAGACGGCCTCCGAAGCCGGGCACTGGGCCACCATCCTCGACGCTATAGAAGACCACCTTCGCCTTGACCGAGGCACCATCCTCGTCTACGTCCTCGTCGAACAGCTCGAAGCGTGCTTTCAACTCATGGAGATTCGTGCCGCCCTCGGGTGCCACTTCGTCGGTTTCAATACCGGTCGATGGGACTACATCAACTCTGTGTCGGACGCACTCGCCTGGGACTCCGACTTCTTGAACCCCGACATCGATGCGATCACCATGACCTACGGGTACATGCGGGTCTACGAGGACCGCGTCCGCCGCGCGGTCAACACCGCCGATCTCAACGGAAACTACGCGCTCTGGCAAGGCGGCATGGAAGCGAACATACCGGTCGGCACCGACACGGCCGTCCAAGCCGCTATGCAGCGAGCAGTGGCGGGAGGGCGGCGCGAGCAAATCGAGGGCGCCTCAGGCAAGTGGGTTGCCCACTGGAAGATGGTTCATGTCATGCGGCCGGTGTGGCAGGAGGTGGGAGACGACAACCAGCTCGGCAGGTCGTTCCCGCCGCTTACTTACACGGCGCAGGACGCCGGCGCACTGCGGACGCTTGACGACGCCCCCCGTACCGTACGCGGTGCTCGCAACCTGATCAGCGTCGGCCTCCAGTACGGCAATGCGTTCGGTCGTGGTTTCCAGGCCGCAGCCCTCAAGCCAGCCGACTTTTTCGGCGACAACAGCGTACTGTACCTGATGGAGGACGCGGCCACCGGTGAGATCCGCCTGTCCGTGCTTTGGGAATGGCTCCACAAGCGAGCCGCTTTCACCGACGACGACGCCGACAGCGGGGTCAGGGCGGGCGAAACCCTGACGCGTGAGCTGTTCGCGCAACTATTGGAGGAAGAGTACGCCAAGCTTCTGCGAGCGGACAGCAAAGACGTGCACGACGACTCAAAAACCACGACGCTGCCCATCGCCCGGGCAATCGTCGAGGCTTACGTGCTCGAGCCGGTCAAAGCGCCCTGGTACATCGACCTCCTCAACCTCAACCTCAATGTCACGGACCTTTCCGTGGCCGAAGAGCGGATCAGGAGGTTCCTCGACGAGTTCAGCGAAGATGGCACCCGTATCACCCGCAACCTGGATTTCGACAGCGAGAACTGAGAGAGTTCATCATGACATTCGACGACAACGTCGCTGCTGCACGCAGCTACATGTACACTGACCGCTTCAGCGGCATCACCCGCCTCTACTCGGCCCGCCAAGTGGCCGAGCAGCAAGGGACCATCGAGAGCGGTTACCCAGTCGCCCGGGCCAACGCTACGGCGTTCTACGACCGTTTACGGGAGCTCTTCTCGAAGCGCCAGTCGATCACCACTTTTGGTCCCTACTCACCGAGCCAGGCTGTGACGATGAAGCGAATGGGCATCGAGGGCATCTACCTCGGTGGCTGGGCGACGTCGGCCAAGGGCTCGGTTCAGGAGGATCCGGGTGCCGATCTGGCCAGCTATCCGCTCTCCGAGGTGCCCGATGAGGCTTCGGCCATCGTGCGTGCCCTCTTGACTGCAGACAGGAATCAGACATACCAGCGCTCGCGCCTGTCGGGCGCCGACCTCGCGAGTGCGCCCGAACCGGTCGACTACCGACCGTTCATCATCGCCGACGCCGACACGGGTCACGGCGGCGATGCCGCCGTGCGTAACCTCATCCGCCGGTTCGTCGAGGTCGGGGTAACCGGGTATCACATAGAGGACCAGCGCCCAGGCACCAAGAAGTGCGGCCACCAAGGCGGCAAGGTTCTCGTCGGCGTTGACGAACAGATCAAGCGCCTCAACTCCGCTCGCTTCCAACTCGACGTCATGCGGGTGCCAGGCATCATCGTGGCCCGCACCGACGCCGAGGCCGCCAACCTCCTGGACAACAGCGGTGACGAGCGGGACCACCCCTTCATCCTCGGAGCGACCCGTGTCGATATCCCGTCCTACAAGCTAACGACGCTCGCCCTGATGCGCATCTTCTACAACGCAGGAGCGCAAATCTTCAATGGTTTCACACTATACGATATCACTGATAAGGAATACGCAGCGGCCGACGCGTGGCTCGAGCGCACAGGCATCGCTGCCCTGGCCCGCGCTGCAGCCAAAGAGACCGCCGACGCCGACGAGCCAGTCGTCGAGGCGGCCTACGACAAGATCGCCAATGAGATGGTCGGACGCTGGGAGGCAGACTCCGGTCTCATGACGATCGGGGAGGCGGTGTTGGCTGCTCTTAAGAACCGACTCGAAGACGGCGATGAGACACCGATGAGCGAGCACGAGTGGAGCGCCTTCGCCGCAACTGCCTCGTTTTGGGCCGTGCGCAGCGAGGCGCGGGAACTCGGCATTGACTTCTACTGGGACGCCGAGGTGGCCCGCACTCCTGAGGGCTTCTACCAGGTCCGCGGCGGGCTAGACTATGCGATCCGCAAATCCCTATCGGTCGCTCCGTACGCCGATCTAGTCTGGATGGAAACTGCTTCCGCCGATATCCACGAGGCGCGCGAGTTCGCCGCGGCGATCCACGCGCAGTTCCCCGACCAGATGCTTGCCTACAACCTCTCACCGTCGTTCAACTGGGACTCGACCGGTATGACCGACGACGAGATGCGCGACTTCCCGAGGAAGCTGGGCGAAGCCGGATTCGTGTTCAACTTCATAACCTACGGTGGCCACCAGATAGACGGTGTCGCGGCCGAAGAGTTTGCGACAGCCCTCCTCGAGGACGGCATGCTGGCGCTGGCTCAGATCCAGAGGAAGATCCGCCTGCTCGAGTCCCCCTACCGAACGCCGCAGACCCTCGTCGGCGGTCCTCGCCTCGACGCCGCCCTGGCGGCATCGTCGGCGCGCACCGCGACGACAAAGGCCATGGGCAAAGGCTCGACGCAGGTGCAGCACCTCGCTCAAACCGAGCTTCCCAAGAAGGTGCTCGAGGACTGGCTCGCTGAGTGGAGGCAGGTCTACGGCTTCAAGGAGCCCCTCACCGTACGTCTGCGCCCGAGCCGCGAGGGTGCCGACGTCCTCGAGCTATCGGTGCTGGGCGCCGGCGGCGACGACGACCGAAAAGCCAATCTGATCTTCGCTCTGATCACCGACCGCCATGGACAAGTCATCCTTTCGGTCCGGGACCAGAACACGTTCGGCTCCGAACTGCGTCAAAAGCGCCTGATGACCCTACTTCACCTCTACGTCCTCAAGCGCTACCGGGTCTCCACTGTCCACTACGTCACACCAACCGACGACAACGACAATCAAACCAAGCGCATGGCCGAGCAAGGCATCTACTCCAACGTGAACACCGAGGTGGGCCAGATCATCGTCGCCAAGGTCAACACCGCGACAGTCGATACGCTCGCTGACGACGAGGGCGGAGCCCTCGCCAAGCTCATCCGCAAGGAGCTCTGAGGGGATAGTTCGTTCTTGACGTCCCTCCCACGACTGTGGTCGTGGGATTCCCGGCCGCTCATGCTGCGACCGGTTGGGTTCGCGCTTCGTCGGGTCCCTGTTGTTGGGATGTCCCTCCACGCGCTGTGACCGCCAGCCCGGCGGCGAGGATGTTGACGGCTGCGTTCACGTCCGGGTTGGCCTCATGCCCGCAGGCCCGGCAACCGAACACCGCTTGGTTCTTGCGGTTCTCGGCGCAGATGTGCCCGCAGGCGGCGCAACGCTGTGACGTGCGAGCCGGGTTGACGGACAGCACCGTGACTTTACAGGCGGCAGCCTTTTCGGCCAGGCGGCGGCGTAGCCTCGACCAGCCCTGGGCGGAGCGGACCATAGTCTTCACGGCCAGGACCGCAGCGGCGATCAGGTCGAAGTCTCGGAGCAAAGCGGTGGCGGTCTTCTCGATGAAGTCCCGTCGCCGGGCGGCCTGTGTGGCCTGTGTGGCCTGTGTGGCCTGTGTGGCCTGTGTGGCCTGTGTGGCCTGTGTGGCCTGTGTGGCCTGTGTGGCCTGTGTGGCCTGTGTGGCCTGTGTGGCCTTCAGCTTGGCGGTAGCGGTCTTCGTCTCCCCCCGACGCTTCGAGCCTTTCTGCTGGCGGGCAAGTTTGCGTTGAAGGCGACGCAACCGCTGGGTCTCCCCCGCTCTTAGACCGGGGGCGTGGAACATCTGGCCGTCCGAGGTGGCGAGACTGGCGACCACCCAGGCGTCGAGGGCGACAGCGGCCCCTATCAGGGTACGCTCGAACACAGGTGCGGAACCCCGAGAAGGGGTGCAGCGCGAGTGCTCACTATCGCTCACTCGGCTGCAACGGGACTTGCCCGCCTGCGACACGCCAGACGTTTCGCGACCTGAAGGTCTGAGGCCTATCTGACGATCCGGCGCAGACCCTCCGATATCTCCTCCACCGAGAGCTGACCGGCCGCCACGGACATCACGAAGTCGTAGACGTCGTCGTTCGTGGCATGCGTGGCGTCGACGCCGTTCAGCTCCAGGAACACCGCCGTCGAGAGCCAGCCGAGCCGCTTGTTGCCGTCGACCAGCGCGTGATTCTTCACCAGCGACTGCAGGAGGGCTGCTGCTTTCAGCCAGATCCCGGGATATGCATCCTCGCCAAAAGCGCCGGCAGCAGGACGCGCTGCTGCCGATCCGAGGAGGCCAAGATCTCGAATCGGAGGCGGGTCACCGAGGAGGCGAGTCGCCAGCGCAACGAGATCCTCGACGTCGAGGTACTCGAAGTCCCCGGCTTCAGCGGCCAAGGCGCTCCAGCGCCTCTTCGTAGGCGGTCAGCACCCGCTCGGCTGATCGAGCAACACGGTCTCGGTGTTCAGCTCTCGCGACGTACTCCCGGATCGCCCGGCGGGCGGCTTCCTGCATGGATATGCCATCCGCGACGGCGCGTCTCTGCAGCGCCTCCTGCTCCACCTCGGACAGCCGCAGCGTCATAGCCACAGGGGCATGGTATCAGAGTGATACTGAGGTGGGATGAGACTTCGGAGCCGGTCAGCAAGCCGGTCCCGCCCGGCACGCCCGATCCAACCGGCGAAAGCTTCGATCTTGCCGCTCAACTCAGCGATGAGCTCCCCTCGGCACTCTGGCGGGGAGCATCCCTGCGAGAGCGCCGACACTCTTCCCAGCGCCTCGACGTGCCAGCCGAGGATTCGCCAGCATACTGGCCAGTGGACTTCTACTTGCGCGTGGCACCCTCCGAGGTAGTCCCGACACTGCGCCTAGGTGGATGAAGGACATTCTAGGTAGTTTCAAGCGCCAGGTGCCCGAGCAGATGGCGCAGCCGGCGATCCCGGTGGGCCAGCTGGTCCAGCCGGAGGACCCGACCGACCGACCGGGTTGAGGCGCGCTCGCCGCCGCCCCGCGACGACCAGGCCCGCGTAGGCGACGACCAGGCCAGCCAACGCCCAAGCGGCAATGACGAAGAAGTCGCCCGCCACCGCAGCGCCGCCGAAGTAGGTGATGGCTCGGGCGGCAGACACACCCGCTCCGTTCGGTATCCAGGGGCCAATCGACCGCCAGAATGTGGGCAGGAGCGAGTAGGCGTACGGCCCTCCGGAACTGGGGTTGCCCAGGACCACGAAGATGAGCACGGTGATGCCGATGCCGATAGTGCCGGCTACCACCTGAAGCGCAGTGGTGACGGCGCCGGCCGTGAACACGAGGAGTGCCCCGAGCGCCCACAAGCCGAGGAGGTTGGCGGGCAGGGCATGCAACCACGGTCCGGCGATGGCGGCTCCGGCTATGCCGGAGACGACGGCGTAGCCGGCGATAGCACCGAGGCGGATGGTGCCCCGACGGACGTTAGCTGGCCGGGCGCCAACGCTCACCCCCAGCAGCGAGGCCACCAGGTAGCCACCCACCAGCCAGCCGACCACCAGGTAGAACGCGGACAGCCCGAGATGGTCGCCTCTCGATGGCGGGTATAGGTCCTTCACCGAGAGGCTGCGGTGCTGACTGACCACGACAGTACGCAACACCTGGGTCACTGCGCTGGCGGTGGACGGGCCGCTGGCGCTGGCCAGGTACAGGCGGTCGACAGAGCTGGTGGGACTGGCCTTGAGCACGCCAAACGCCTCCTGGCGGCGGAGCTTCTCGGTGCCGGCGCTCAGCGAGCCCACCGCAGAGGCGCGAAGCGGCGCGCCGTGCAGGCTGTTCAAGCCGTCTACGAGGGTCGCCGGGGCACCGGCGGGCTGCACCACGACGATCGGGATCCGGTGGGGGGCGGGATGGTGGAACGCGCCGAGGTAAGAGGCGATAAACCCGAGCTGCAAGAGGGCGACCCCGACTACGAGCAACAAGGTTCGAGCCGAGACGGCGTCCCTCAGCTCCTGAGCCATGTCGTTCCTCGACTCACTGGCGGGTGTCTTTGCCATCAAACTCCTCCGGGGGCACTGGCGCCGGCGTCAGACATGTGGCTTGAGTCGGTCGACGACCGCGCCATGAGTGACGAAAGAGGGTCGGGCAACCAGTGGATAGGTGGTGACGCAACCCGCCGCCAGCAGCCCTGTGGCCCGGCCATAGAGCTCGTGGACTTGCTGGTTGAGCCGGATAGCCTCCCGGAGGGACAGAATGCCCACGGCCGGGTACCGCTTCTCCAGGACATGGCGGAGCGTGCTGAGGTGGGGGTTGTAAAGCAAGCCAGCGTCGCGAATGGCATGGGCAGGCGGCCGGACATTGGTCTGGGTTCTGTCAATGGCCTCGCCCTGAATGAGGTCGAAACTGTAGAAGCCTCTCCTGCCGCTCTGACGCGGCTCGCCCGACAGCTAAATCCACTCGGAATCCTCCACGCCCTGCCCGCGTCGGTCACGAGGCGCACGTAGCGGCCTCGACGAGGAAGCGGGCCTGGACGCGCGCGCAGGACTCGCGCTGGCACTCCATTGGCTCGTGCCGCCCGACCAGCAGACGTTCGGAACGGTCGAGCTCGATGCGGTACATGGGGTCAACGTTAGTGGCATCTCTCTCGGGCTATGAAGAACGCCGTTTTGGTGATGCTCCTTGGGGATGCAGCTATTGGAGCCGCTGACACGCCGAGTTCCTAGCAGTGGCCCGCGCAAAGTCTGCTCCCCGGCGGCTTTCGCCTTGGCGACCGCCGCTTCATAGCCGCCAGGAGCGGCAACGAGAGCGCAACGCTGCTCGCCATAGTCCGTCAGACCCCTGTGGCGATCTTCCGTGGTCGAGCCCGACCCTCGATGCCACGCAGGCAGCCAACGTCACAAACATCGCGAAGACCATCGCACGAACTCGCGCCTACCTCGATGCTGGCAGCAGCCGCGTGTCCGTGCCCGGCAGGCTCGACGCCCCACGATTACCGAGCTTGACAACGCCTTCGGCCCCGGCTCGCTCGGCGCCCTCAGCAGAACCCGCACTCCTGCCCGGTCGCGGCTTGCCTGACCCCCAGGCCTGACCCCCAGGCGTAACCGCTGCCGGCCAAGACAATCCTACTTCCACAAGCAGCAGCGGGATACCTCGGACGAATGCCCATTCGTAGCGATAGGGTATGCGCTACTGGGATGCACTTGGGGATCGAAGCAGGAGGTGACCAGGTCGCCGATGCTGCTCGGCGTGCGCGTTAAAATGATGCATCTTCTGCGCGAACCCGTGCGCTTCGTCACTCGGTGAGGACGAGCCGCCGTTTGTTGTCCGTCAACTCGGACGCTGTTAAGCCGCCAGGAGCCGAAGCTGCTCTCTGGCCACTAGGCAAGTTCAGTATCTAGCGAAGCGGCGGTGGTGATCGCATCGCCACACTCGATATTGCGCCACTACCCTTCGAGCACTGCCTGTGGGGAGACGTCGATGCCTACCTGCCAAGCGTTGCCCGAAGATCCAGGCACATCGTCAATGACAGCCTGTTGCTAGCGACCCGCCCTGGAACCAGAAGCGCTGCAGGCACCCAGACAATTGGTCCCCACAAACGCAGGTACGTCTAGCTCAAGGGAAGCACCTTCCGACGAAGGTCGTCGATCTTGAGGCCCTGAAGGGCCTCGAAGATGTGTTCGCGTTGGCTCTTTAAGGTGCGCAACAGCGCTTGGTGCTCGCTTGCTGTCGGACACGGCATGTCTCATTCTCCCGCAGACTCTGACGCCGTACTCTCTAAGCGGTCCAACCCGCCCGTCACCTATCGGAGTTCCGGCGAAAGTGCCCGAGGACCATGAGGGCCAGCGCGCCGGTCACCTCTGGCTGTTCTGGCATCAGCTGGTGGATGACCCGGATCAGGCGGATCGTCTCGGCGCACAGACCAGCGCGGACCAGATCAGCACCCGAGGAGGCCGAGTTGCCCTCGTTGAACATCAGGTAGAGCACCGCCAGCACTCCGGCAGTGCGCTCAGCGAACAGATAAGCGGGTGGTACCAGGTGAACATCAGCCGCACGCGGTCGTCGGGGATCTCGCCGGTGTTGGTAGGGTCGAACTGCTCGTGCATCGTTTCCTCGTCGATGAGGGCCTGCGGCGTCCCGCTACCAGCCTGTAACAGCAATTCCGAGCCTCGGGCTGCCCGTCGCCCCCGGACCGGCCGCACCTGCACCGGCCGGGCTTCCACCGGTCGCTCACACGCGGCGCCGTCCAGCCGCCCAGCTGAAGCGCTGCATCCATGCCGGGAGCCTGGACAACCCAGAACCCTCCCATCTGCTCCTTAGTCTCCGCATAAGTCCCGTCGGCCATCGACGCCTCCACTCCCGTCGAGTTGACCACCGACGCCGAAGACGCCGGCCGGAGACCGCTAGCGAAAAGCCACGCGCCAAAGCGTTACAGCTGCTCATTGAAAGCGCCCACCTGGGCCACAAGGCGCTGAGCGTCTGGAGTAGAGAAACCGGGCTCATAGTCCTCGTCCTGCCAACCCGACAGCATGTCCTGGGGCATCGTCAAGTACGGTCCTTCCGGGCGAAGAGCGGAGCCGACTCGCGCCGATCACCCTATCCACGAACAACACCACAGCAATCGACACCCCCTCCGGCGGTAGAGGCCGCTAGGTGTCCGCAATATGGGGAAGGCGGTAACGACGTTCTAGGAGGCTTCGACCTCTCAGTCGTACACGCGCCATACACCCGAGGTGTGCATAATACGTGTATGAGTCGACTCCGTACGAACATCGGGATTGACCACACCTACGTGCAGGCCATCATCGAGCGTTATGGCCTGCGGACCAAGACGGAGGCAGTCGATCTGGCACTTCGTCACCTCGCCGGACAGACATGACCGGCGACGAAGCACTCGCTATGCGAGGAGCGGGTGTCGCAACTCACCGCCAATGAGGGACCGCTGGCTGTCACCGAGCCGGTGATGATGGAAGTACTCGCTGGCGCTCGAACTGACGAGCAGGAAGAGGACCTACGCCGCCTGCTGTTGCGCTTCGACCTCCTGCAGCTCGACTCCTCGGCAGATGTCGATGGTCCATGTGGGCACGCTTACGTCCGCAACGACTGAGAGTGACGGCTGCGCCGCGCTAACTGTCGCAACCGGCAGCCGGCGGGAGGCGCCTCGATAGGCAGGCTTTTCGGGAACCATTGTGTCGTGGTGGTGTCCTCCTTGGACTGGATGATCCAGGCGATGACGGGGAGTTTCGGTGCGTCGGGTGGCTTGCGAACGAAGCGTTCGGGGTGCAGGTCGTAGGCGCCGTTCAAGACGACGGCCCGTTCGTTGCGTAAATGCTCGGCCGGGCCGTAGTGGACACCCGATGCCCGACCATCACCTTGAGCGGCCACCGGGGCCGAGACCGCCCCTGCGCGCTCTCCAGGAGGGCCATCTGTGCCCTCCGCGAACAGAAGACCTCGCCGCAAAATGCGTCTGGCCCCAACTCGGGTACCGTCGTCGAAACCGGGCGGACTCTGCGCTCCCGTCGACAGACCCCCACCCGCCGATGTTTTGGGAGACCCAGAAGGCGCTGAGAGCCGCCTCCTTCAAGTCGCTCTCCGAGGCGTTGCCCTCGACAACTATGCCTTAGGCATCGCACAGATCTCCTTTGCCAGCACCGTGCAGCCGAGCCCTCGATCCGCTTCGATCCCACCGTCCGCCAGGCGGTCTTCAAGGACGACCTCACCTGCGGGGTTAGCGTACGTGACGGACGGAGGACTTGCCCACCTTCGGCACGCAAAGCCATCCTCGAAACCAATCCCACGAAAAACTGAGAGCCTCCGCTGTTATACTACGCACGAGCTTTGACCAAATACCTTCGAGACATCGGCCCGGACCGCGTTACGGATCGACTCAACGAACTGGCCGCCGAACAGGCCAAGGAACGCACGGCCCCCGAATCATCTGCAGCGGCTCGTTCGATGATCGAGTCCGGCGGCTGGGAGTGGTAGCGCTCGGAAAAATATGGTGGATCGACTTCAGCGATCCTGTGGGTTCGTCGCCCGGGTACCGCAGGCCAGCCGTCATAATCTCCTCCGACCGCTTCAACCGGTCTCGCCTCAACACAGTGATCGTGGCGACGATCACGTCGAACACTCGGCTCAGCCGTGAGCCAGGAAACGTGACGCTGCCAGACAAACTCGTGCCCAAGCCTTCCGCCGTCAACGTGACAGCCCTATTTGCAGTCGATCGCGACCAACTGGTCGACCACGTCACGGACCTCCCCGTCCTCGAATCCAGGGCACTAGACGACGGACTTCGGCTGATCCTCAGCCTCTAACAAACCATCGAGAATGGCGAAGGCCGCACCTAAAACCGGCCGGTCCCGGAAGCTCATACGGCTTCAAGTCGGTGTGGGACGCGGACTTCACCATTACTGCCACTAATAGCTGTCGAACACACAAGGGTGATGACTGCCGCCTGATATTTGGGTGTGCTAAGACCTCACTCGACAGCAAGCTCCAAAGAGGCTCGGCGTTGCCGACGACTCAGTTTGGGTCTTCCGGCATGAAGGTGGGGAATTTCACGGGAATGACCGGCAAGTTCTCGTTGGTGGAGACCGATTGTCGGGGAGTCCGGTGAGGCCCGCCATTTATACTCGTTTGCCGGTCGGTCGCAGGACACCGACCGTGGAGTCGGCCGAGGGTGTCCCCTTCGCTCGGGGTGGCGCGCACCTCACCGGTGACTTCGAGGACCTGGTCGGGTGGCTGGCGACGGGCATGACCAAGACGGCCCTCTGCCGGCTGGTGCGCATCACGTGATCCTCGACATCATTAGCCACTACATGCCCGGCTGCATGCCCGCATGTGCGGAGAGCGCAACGCTCGCCAAGACACTCGTTGAAGAAACGCTCAGACAACAACGCATCGGCGCGAACCAGCTAACCTTGTACTCTGAGCGCTTCGTTCGCAAACCTCCAGCGCCTACGCGACTGCAGACAGTCGCGTTAATCAACGAGCCCAAGGAGATGACCACCACAACTCACTGACCTCATCAGACATCCGTCTCTCAGGGGTTGACACGCGCCGAGACGACCGTCACTGAATATGATGGCAACGTCAGGTCACTCGACACATGTGATGACTCTAAGTTGACTGACTGCGCTGAGAGCGGACCGCTCAACTGCTTCACAGATGCACCTGTTGGAATCACTCCACCTGAGGCCACCGTTACAGAACTAGAACCGAGGTTGACGAGAACAAGCTCGTCACCTCCAGAAGCTGTAATCACTTTGACACCACTCACCGACTGCACGGATCCGTCCAACACCGGGTCATCAGCAATGGACAGCACCGTGATACCCTTAGCGCCTTTCATCGCTTGATTGATCAGTTTGCTCGCACTGCCTGCGGGTGTTATCACTGGCGGTATGGTGTTCGAGAACTGTGCGTCTTGAGTCGATCCAAAGAGATCCCAGTAGTCCGTTAGCTCGACTCGTGGTGATGCCAACTCCTGCATGTCGAGCCCGGCAATGTACAAGCCGTGCTCCCATGTGGTTCCCAGTGCAGGTGAACCCAGAGCGAGATCGCCGCTACTCAGGTTGTACTCGGTCAACCACACCGACAGGTGTGACGGCAACGAATTGATTATGTTTTCGACGGGTTGCCAGTCGATGCTTGCTCCCGCCAGTAGAGCTTTCGGCGAGGGAGGTGTGTTCGCTGAGCTGTGAGTCCCAGGATAGTCATGCAACGTCACAGCGTTGATGTCATTCCCAGCGATGCTGAGCAGTGTCGAGTTCCAACTCTGTTCACGGGGCGTCGCAGTTGACACGCTTGCCACCGCCGCTATCTGCGCGTTCGGGAACGCATCGCGTATGGCCGGCGCCCATGACGCGACCATATCCGCATACGAAGCTGCCGTTGGAAAGGCGTGGACATAGTTGGAATTGGACAAGTAGAACTCGTTTCCAAGCTCGACATATCTAACAGGAAGCCCCAGCTGTGCTGCGGTCCGCAGCATCTGGAGTTGATCTTCCAACGTGGACGTCATGACGTTGAGGTCAAATATCGGGACGGCGCCGGTCGCGTCGGTGAGTTGTTTGAGCGTTGACAGCGTGAATCCGTACGTGCGCTGCCGGCCCTGTTCGACCTTGGTCTTACCGGTCACGGTTGTGGTCGTCGCTCGTGGTTGATTGAGAGTTCCGGTCTGCCAATCCCAGTAGTTCGAAATGGCCCCGCCGGGGTAGCGGATCGTTCCAGGTAGCAACGAGGCCACCGCGCTGCTTACTGACGTCTTGTCGAACGGTTCTGCCACCCCGGAATAGTCAAGGTTGGTCCCTTCGAACGGCGCCACCACCAAATGCGATGTCCCCTCGCTCACTTCCAACGCAGCTCCGTGCGCCGCCGGCGTCGACGATGTGGATGCACCGCTGCAGGCGGTCAGGAGCGCCGCGGTGACAAGCACCGTGCACACGGCAACGCATAGATGACGGCAGGATGTTGGCACAGGCCCACAGTAGTCCTCAATTGTGAAGCAGGATGTTTGAAGCTGTGAGGGTTCTGTTAAGAGATCTGCCTAGCCCCAGCTATTCACGCCGCCCATTGAGCTGACCGGTCAGTGTCCGCAGAAACGCCCTTCCAGTCGGGGAAACGGATGGTGTCGAGCCACAGCAATCCCCGACAGCCGGATTCTTGACCTCGAGCACCTCCGCATCGGGGAGGACCTGTTTGGTTCCGTTCCGTCCGATACGACCGTCGCCCGCATGTTCCACGAGATCGACGCGAAGACCCGGTCGCTGATCGCCATCGCGCTGGCCGACGTTCGGCGAAGGCGTGGAGGAGGTCCTAGGCGGCGACGGGGACTGCTCGTGTGGTCCTCGACATCTTGGCCGCAGTCCTCCGCCTCGGGAACGCCGGGGCTAATACGGTGCCCGACCACGTGACCGTCCTCGATGCGGCCGGCTGTCGGCTAACTCCCCGCTGAGATCGCCGCCGGGCATCGGGTCGGGGACCATGGTGCAAAGGTCCAGAGCGAGGTGACCGTCCGTGCAGCGCCTAGCCCGAATATTTCACATCCCTCGCTGAGGGCGGGGCGCTCGATATAGAATGTTCGGCAGGGGCTCGTGCCCGATCGCAATGGTCACCCGGCGCCTTGCGCCTACCGTTGTAGCTGTGGGAGACCTATTGACTGTGACCGGCCCCGTTGAATGCGCGCAACAGGTGCTCGGTTCCGTCGAGCAGCTAGCCGTCCGAGTTGGCACGGCCGTTTGGGTTCCCGATGCTTGGGCCCCCATCGGTTAGCGGTCCGGAGATCGTCTACATGCGCTCTCCTGGTGCCGATCGCAAGAGGGACGGCGACCACCTGCGCGGCTTGGACGGGTCCGAACGGCTACTGGTGATCTCAGGCTACCGACGCCGACCCGGAGCGAGAGGGGGATGCCCTCTCGCGTGCGAGCGTATTCGATCTCGCCCGTGGCCTCATCTTGGTGCATGCGAAGAGATGAACGGACGCCCCGGCAAACGGCTCCGAGCCTCGCAACCGACGGCGATCGGCTCCCGGGACCTGAGTCAAACCACGCTCTGTGGCTACCGCAGATGCCTGGGGCGCCCGGATCGCCGATTACGTGTCCCTCATCGGATCGTGACTGCGAGCGCAAGTCGCTCGGGACCGATCGTTCTGTCGCGGCAGTATGCGATGAGAGCGTTACTGCTGACGTCCGGGAGGCTACCGATACACGGCGACCGGACCCGCTGGCCGGACAATCTGACCCTGATATTGCAGCCTGGTCGGGTTGGGTCCCTGCGATAGCCGCGAATGGCTTTGAATGGTGGTAGACGGCGGGGAGGGGGTGGCGCAGGCGTGTTGGGGGGCGGGCGGGAGGCGGTCAGGGGCGTCTGGTGGTGTGGCGGGCCGGTTGTGGGGCGTGGCGGAAGAAGGCTTCGGCGGGCCGGGTCGATTCTGCGAGGCGTGAGGGGGCTGTTCAGGCGAAGTGGGGCAGTGCTCGCAGCTTGTCCAAAGCGGCGGTGAACGCGTCGGCGTGGGGGTAGGCGCGCGGTAGGCGCAGGACTATTCGCCGGGCGTGACGGACGATCTTGGCGGCGACGTTCAAGAAGGCGAGGCGGAGTCGTTTGCCTCGGCAGCGGGCGAAGGTTTCGGGCAGGGCCAGGACCCGCAGCCATCGGGCGGTGTTGTACGCGAGCGCGGCGGCGTGCCACCAAAGCCAGTTGCCGTAGAAGTTGGCGACCGGGCCGTGGCAGAGACCGAAATCTCCTTTGAGTTGGCGGATGGCTTCTTCGGGGCCTCCGCCTCGCAGCCGGTGGTGGTGCTCGACCTCGGCCGCAGAGCGCAACGGAGTCTGGATGTTGGTGATGATGGCATGGAAACGCCAGCCGTCTATGTCATCGAGGCTGAGCTGGTCACCGGTGGTAGTGGGCTGGCGGCGCACGATCATGCGCAGATCCCGCCCGGCGAAACTGAAGTCGCAGTCGGCCACCTCGGAGCCCTTCTCCTCTTCTGCTCCGATAGCAGGAACCCATTTGGTGCCCGGATCGCACGCCAGAGCCTCGATCGCGGCTTGGACCCGGGCGGTCTTCTTAGCCGTGATGGTGAAGACCATGCTATTGCGCTCGGCGGAAGCTACGACCTTGCTGTCGTAGCCGGCCGAGTCGACCCGCAGCCACAGCTGCCAGCGGCCCCGAAGCTCGGCCGGGACCGCCCGTACGCACTCATCGACGAAACTGTCCATCGCCCGGCCCGGGTTCGCGTTACCGCCACGAGCACGCATGGCGAGCACGTCTCCGTTCTCCCCGCACACCCCGACCATCGCCGACAGCCCCACCTCATGCTTATAGGACAACGCCGCCCCCCGCTTGTTTCGCCCCGAGGTCTCGATCCACGTCGCGTCAGGATCGACGGTCAAGACCCCCGCGGGTGGCGCAGCCCCCATCAGCCACGCCCGGCGCAGCATCGCCCTATTGACCGCGGCGGCCTTCTGGGCTCTAGCCAGATCGGACTCGTCCAAGAAACGGAACAAGGTGGAATGCGACGGCAGGACGTGGGTTCCCCGAAGCGTCTGGGTGGCCTCATCAGCGAGCAGAGCCCTATCGGAGAGGAACTCCCCGCCAGCTAGCTGCGTCTCGACCACCGCCCGATAGCACTCCCCGCCGCTATAGCCACCCGGGCCGATCGGGCGCAGAACACGGCGGTCAGCCTCTTCCACCAAACCCAGCCGGTCCAACAACTCACCCCACAGGCACACCCCCGCCACCCCGCTCACCGAATCCTCCGACGCCTCTACCACCGGGCGAGCCACCCGCCGAGACCCCGCCCCAGGCGCAACGTCCTCCACATCGAACAAGACAGGTGTAGCCTTCACCATCTGGGTGCTCCTCGCCTCGGGAACTGATGACATTTACCAATCACAGTTTCCCAGGCAGGAGCCCCGCCTTCGCGGATCCTCAGCGCCACAGACCCCTTTGAACACCACCCGGCTGCAATATCAGGGTCTGATAACACTATGGACACCAACCCGGTCCCGAAGGTTGCCGCCCAACTCGGTATCACACTGCGCGGCTGCACCGGTTCCTGGCCTCCCAGCCGGGTGCGTCCTGCAACGGCACCCGGATCCTTGTCCACGAGGAGACCCGGCAGGCCGCCATCAACCGCTTCGGGATCATCCCCCGGGTCGAGGGGCTCACGCGGACTGAGACACAGGTGCCCATCGCACTGTCCCGACGACCGCGAGGCCTCGTCTCCGCCCGGCAGGTCGCCTCGGCAGCGAGAGTCTCCCCGACCAGCGCATCCCACGCCCCCGCCCGACTGCAGCCGGCCGGATATGTGACTGTCGACGACACCTCCATCTTCGACGGTCACGTTCGACTGCAGCCCGTCTACAAGATCTCGTGGGGCTCGCCAGTGTGGAGGAAGGTGGCGCCGCAGCTCCCCGACGCGGTCCTGCCGGCCGCCCCGGCTTAGGGGACTCCGAGACGGGTACCCGCCCGGCTCGCGAACGTGTTCTGGACCGGCGAAACGACCAGTCTCGACGTCGCCCGACACCCCGTCTACACGGCCCGGCGGATCATCAACGAGGGACTGCATCGGCCTGAAGGCTTGGCGTTTCTGGGCAACCTGCCCGCCGACGCCGTCCGCCAAGCGCTGGCCAACGCCGACCCGCCGGTCCGGGCCCGTGACGGCGGCAGATACGCGACTTCGAGGACATCCGGGCGATCGAGTCGAAGGGCGCCGGCGGATCGAGGAAGGCCTCGCCTTGGCCGTCTTGCGGTACCGGCCGCGCTCCGAGGACGCCCTTCTGCCGATCGTGGCGGCGGTCGGCGGCGTCTCCGAATGCCCGCCCGATCCGCTGGTGGTCACCGACCGGCAGGTGCTCACCGACTATTTCGAGCGGCGGCTGCTCGAGGTGCTGGTATCGCTCGGCCGGTGGGATGCGGCCGCCCCTCCGGCCGACATCGCAGCCGCGATCGCCGAGCTGCTCCGCAAGGCCGTGGAGCCGGAGACCGAGACGGGATAGCCGGTCGGCAGCCAGTCGCGATCGCCTGCACGGTGTCGACCTCATCGAGATTGACGCGTCGGCCGACCGGATCGCCACGTTCACGGCGGTGATGGCTCGACCCATCCCCGCGCTGATGGCGCTTGGCGCCCTCATGACCGGCGCAAGTCCCCAGCAGGTCCCCGAACTCCTCAAAGAGGCGTGGCGGCGCAAGACTCCGGCGGTACTCGCTCGGCAGCTTCAATCCGGCGCATGAGGTGTCGCAGTAGCCGAACGCTCTGCGGGAACACTGCAGGTCAGGTTGGGAGGGCAACGAGAGCTGTCCCGTATACCCTGCCCGGGGAAAAGCCCGGTGACCCCCCGCCATACGAGGCAGACCCCGAAGGCTCGTCGACCCGATCCAGGGGTGTTGCCCGTAGCCTACGGCACCTTTGCTCACGGACGCGCCGCTTTCTGGAGTAAGCACCGCCGGATCGGTCAGCTGGCGCGCTCGTCGACCCAGCGACGACAGATTGCCCTGATCTGGTCCACCGCATAGTCGATGCCACCCGGCCCCGAACCAGTGCAAAGCGACGGCTCTGGCGCCCTCCCGACCGTGGCGCTCCACCTCTTCATCTTCATCACCCGCACCCATGTGAGCCCATCACCGGCGTTCACTCGGGACACTGCCGGAAAGCCAAGCGGAGGCGGTCGCCGTTCACACCTCGCCAGCACCGACTCGAAACCCCACGCAGCGCGCGCCCCCGCTGGGCAGGGATGTTCCTATCAGCATGGGGGTTCAACTCGTGTCGGAGGGCCGAGCCGTACTCGACGCCCACGCTGGTACTGCGCACGGAGCTGGCGCTGGCGGGTTGAGAATCCCGGCGAGAGACCCTATGCCCGGCGCACGAGGCTGTCGTCGACGTCGATCCAGCGAACCGGCACCCCGCCAGGCCGGTTCTCCGCCCGGAGGTTCGCCCAAACCTCGTCGGCGGCTGCGGCGCCGGGGGTGCGTTCGAGGATGTAGGCGACCTCTCCGAGGTTGACGGCCGTCATCCATGGCTCACCGATTCGCAGGATCTCCTCGACGTCGGCCCCGCCAGGCTCGTCGCTGAGGAAGGCGAGCACTGCGTGGGCATCGAGGACGACCGATTAGACATCCTCGTGCTTACGATCCCGGGCGCGCTCCTCCAGCAGCAATGCCGTCAGCTCGCCACCTTTGAAGCGCCCACGCAGCTGCTCGACCGACAGGAGGGGCTTCGGGATGAGGTCGCCGTCGCGCTCCAGCCGTACGACCTTCGTGCCCGGGGGGAATCCGTAGCGGTCGCGCAGCGGCTCGGAGATCGTGACCTGTCCCTTCGGATTCACCGTGGTGATCATCGGTATTACCTGCGTGATCAGCGTACTACTGAGGGCATAACGTGGTAGTCGACACCGCGCTCCCCCTCTGGGCGAAACAGCATCACCGATGGCACGCTCGTGTCGATGCGGGAGCCGAGACCCTCCCCGTCGGGTACCGTGGCACAGTCGGCGACCGGCTCATGCCCTGCACTCCGGCGATGCCCGACGGTCAGCGTCTCACGGCTCGTCACGGCATCCCCGACCGCCGGGTGTCAGCCGTGTCCCCGGGCTGCGGTCGGTCAGGAGTGACTAGTCAGATCGGTTGTAGCGAGCCCGAGTGCCCGAGCGGCAACGAGGAGACTCTGGTCGCCTGTCGCCAGGACCATCTCGGCGTCGTCTACCAGCCTTGCCGAAGCGAGGTGAACGGCGTCATAGCCACGGAGACTCAGCTGCTCGGCCAAACCTCCAGCTTCTCGAAGAAGCCCCTCGGTGACCTCGATCACATCAAGCTGGTCGTGAAGGCTTTCGAAGGTGTCGACCGCCTCTCTCAACTCTGCCTCGTCGATGCGGTCGAGTCGGTGAGCCATTGCCAGGGCCGCTCTCCCTTCGACGTAGACGAGACGCGAAGACACGACCCGGTCAGCCTCGTCCCAGAGTCGGGAAGCGACCATGCTGGAGGGCTCGTCGATGACGACGGGCACGATGGCCGACGTGTCGAAGTACACGATCAACGGCGCTGCTCACTGACCAAGTCGCTGACATTGCCCCGGCTCTTCACTCGTTGCGCCGGTCGGGTCCGACCTGGCTCGCGTGCCGGGCTGACGATCCCCTCGGCGATTACCCGGTCCAAGGCCCGGCCTCCTTTGATGGGGACGATCCGAGCGAAGGCCGCACCTCGGTCGGTGACGATGACTTCGTCGCCCTCTCGGACCCGGGCCAGATAGTCGCTCAATCTTCCTCGCAGTTCTCGGACGCCTACCTCCATGGACCATAGTGTACGCGCTTTACTTACTAATGTGGACACATATGGTCGTAGGGTCGGACCACCCTCGATCCATGCAGCACCTCGGCCTCCCCATTCTTCCCGGGGCACAGTTGGCCACCCGGGGTCACCCTGAACGCCGGATGAGCGGAGACCCCGTCTGCACTCGACGGGTCTGAGCATCATGCCCGGCGTGACGTGAGAAGCACCCAACGGGATGAGAACGCCGATCACCTACAACGCCGACTCGGTGCTCGCCACCGCCGGCTCCTCGTGTCCGGCCGGAGAGCGCCGATCACCCAGTTCTGCGGTGCTCTGCGGCCGCCGCTGAGGTGTCCGAACATCGGATGACGCTGGCTGGAGCAAGACCTTCGACCGCCCGCAAGGAGATCCTCTTGCGGTACAAACAGCCGTTCGGCACGGAAGCGCCATACGCGGCCCGTAAACCGTTACTCTTGCGGGGCCAACTCCGACGGGTTGCCGTTCGTACATCGGCCAACCGATAGGCAAAGGCCGTTTCAGCGCGGTTGGTCGTCTCGTTGTCCGCGGTGACCGTAGGCCGTCTTGTCCTCGGCTGCGATGATCTTGTCGTGGGTCGGAGGCCGTGACGGTGTCGCGTGCCCACAGCGGTTTTAGCCCGGCTCGTTGCTTACCGAGTATCGGTTTACCAGCCGCTGGCCCAACGCTGCGAGCTGTTCGCGTACCTCGGGTGGGGAGCGGACTTCGGTGCTGTCCGCGAAACCGACGAGTTCGCCAGCGGCGTGGGCGGCGCTTGCCACGCTGAGCTGGGCCCGGCGCCGGCCGGCGGCGCCCGGTGGTACGCGAGACGCGGCCCACCTCCCAGCCCTTCGCGCTGCACGGCCTCGTCGTCTGCGCCCTCTGCCATCGCAAGATGCAGGGAAGCGCCAACCACGGGCGCGCCCACTACCGCTGCCGCTACCCGAACGAGTACGCCATCGCCAACAAGCTCGACCACCCGAGGAACGTCTACGTGCGCGAGGACCAGATCCTCGGACCCCTCGACGGCTGGCTCGCCCAGGTGTTCGACCCCGGCCAACTCGACACCACCCTCGACGCGCTGGAGGCCGCCGCCTCATCGACCGACGATGCTGGCCAGGCCAAGGCCCAGGCGGCGCATCGGCGGTTGACCGAGTGCGACACCCGCCTCGCCCGCTGACATAGCGAGATGGCGGTCGAGTCACCGCTGTCAACTGCCACATACAAGATCTTGTATGATGGGTGGGAGTGTTGAAGAAGCTCACCTTTCTGGGGTCATCGCTGGATGACATCCGGCGGTTCCCTGAGAACGCCCGGCGCCGCGCCGGGTACCAACTGGATCGGGTACAGCACGGTCTCGATCCCGACGACTGGAAGCCGATGTCCTCGATCGGATCGGGCTGCCGGGAGATTCGTGTCAGAGACAAGGACGGAACCTTCCGGGTGTTCTACGTCGCCACTATCGACGAGACGGTGTATGTCCTGCACGCCTTCCAGAAGAAGACCCAGAAGACCTCGAACGCGGATCTGGACCTGGCCAAACAACGATACGGAGAGATCAGGAACGAACGATGACAGACAGCAACGAGACCTACGACAGCGTCTGGGACGCCATCGAGAACACCCCCGCCGAGGCAGAGAACCTGCGCATCCGAGCGGCCCTGATCAGAGAGATCACGGAGTACATCCGCCGTGAGAACCTCACGCAGTCGGCGGCAGCCAAGCTCTTCGGCGTCACCCAACCACGGATCTCCGACCTGGTGCGAGGCAAGATTGACCTGTTCAGCATCGACAGCCTCGTGAACATGCTCGCCGCCGCCCATCTCCGAGTCGAGATGAAGGTCGCCTGAGGACCCGAGCAGATACTCAGAGTTGTTGCTGAAACAGGCCTGCATCTCGCCGCCCTCAACGAGCATGATCGCGGTTTCGAGGCTGTCGTCATAGGCGAGCCGCAGCGGGCATTCCACAGCAACCAGTTCAGCCTTACCTTCCCCGTCTTCGTCCACTACCCGGACAGCGGAGCCGCCGCATGCCTCGCGACCGACTCGCCGCGCTGGTGAACGGCCTCGGCAACCTCCTCGACGTGCTCGCCAGCGCCGCGCCGCAGGACAAGGCCGAGGTCTACCGCAAGCTGGGACTCCAGCTCACCTACGACCCGGCCCGCCGGGTGGTGACCGTCGAGTCGCACCTTGGGCCAGGCGGCAGCGGCGCACTCCCACGCGGTGCACGACCGAGCGGCGGCCCGACCTCGGGCGCGGCAAGCGCCGATCCCGTGGGCGAAAGTCAGTGTCGGAGGACCGAGTTGCGGCTTTACCCCAACAATCCGGATGAGCACGTCCTGGTCGGCTGCGGCTTGAACCGGCTCAGCGAGGGCGGGCTCTACGATCGCAGTGTCGGGGGGAGGAAGCCCAGCTGACCTGCATGGACGGTCGTTGTTGCCGACGCTTGGAAGACGCGCCACCCAAGCGACAGCGCAAATACCCTATCCGCAGCCACATCGCGCTTCGGGCTGAGTGAAAGTGACAGACGGGCTCGCTTTGCGTCCTCACAACAGTATAATTAACGATATGGACACCATGTCGCTGGCTGACGCCGCCCGGCAACTCGGAACGTCCATACCCCGCCTGCAGCGAGCCACAGACCGCCTCGGGATAGATACAGGCACCGGCTACGGCCGAAAAGTCACCCAAGGGCAGTTCGACATCCTACGCAAACACCTCGGCTACGCCCCCACCGTTGAAGGACTCAGCCGACAAGGAGTCCTTGTCCTCGCGGCCCTCAACCGCCGGCCCCTGGGAGCTCGATCAGCCCGAGCACTCTCCCGAAGCGCCGGGGTGAGCCCGACCGTCGCCTCGCGGCTCATCATCCAGCTAAGCGAAGAGGGCTTGGTCAACCAGCAACAGAGGCGGGTTGCGGAACGCTCAGCACGAGACATCACGGTTCTACACATCAACCGGAAAAGCCCTCGTTGGGCCGCCATCCGCGAAGCGGTACGCAAAACGCAACTGCCAGCCCCCCACTCGCCGCCTACACCCAAACAAGTACCGCAACGGCTATGGCACCATTTCTGGAACGCCTCACCTAACGAACTCAAGCTACCGAAGAACAGCGACTTCGTGGCTGCCCGCCTGCTACGCAGCAAAGACCCCGAAGCGCTCTCCTGGGCGGTCACCCACCTAGACCCCAGCTCGATCCGAAAAGTCGCCAAGCTACGAGGCCTCGACAACCGAGAACGCGGTTGGATCCGACACCTGACCGATCCGCCATGAGCCCACGCAGCCAAGCAAGCAACGATCTGCCAGCCGACCTTAGGGAGTACCTTCCCGAACAGACAGCCGACGCCTGGATCAAGCTCGCAGCGCTGGTCCCCTCAAGCGGGTATCTCGCCGGCGGGACCGGGCTCACGGTCCACCTACACCATCGCATCAGCCGCGACCTCGACTTCATGCTGCAACAACCCGAAGACCTGCCAAGCCTACGACGCGACATCGACCGGGCAGGGACCTTCGCCGTCACCCACCAAGATAAGTCAACCCTCAACGGAGTGTTCGAAGACACCCGAGTGCAGTTCATGGAAACGACCGGCCAGAAGATCGTCGGAACCCTCGAACTCGTCGCCGGGATCCGCGTCGCAAGCGTCGAAGACATCATGGCCATGAAACTCAAGGTGATCGTCGACCGCGGCGAGCTACGCGACTACTTCGATCTCATGGAGATCGACCAGCGGGGCATAATCCCACTCGAAGAAGGACTCCAACTCTTCCTAGAACGCTACGACCCGCCTAACCCCGACGAATACCTGACCACGATCGTAAAATCTCTCGGCTACCTCGATGACGTCGCCGACGACCCCGCGCTCCCCGTCGAGAAGAGTGCAATCGAAAAGTTCTGGTCGGCAAGGCAGCGAAGCATCCTCCGCAATCTCAGCCGCTACTAGCCTCCCTCTTTCACGTAGGTTGAGGTGGTGACAGCATGGCTGTCGATTGTGTGTGTCGGGGGCTGGTGTGGATGGTTGGGCTGGATGCTGGGTGGGGTTGACTGCCGTGAGGGCGCGAAGAAGCCACGTTGGTGTGCAGGATGGCTGGCCTGATGGTGCCGGGGGTGGCCCGGCACGGGGGTGTGGCGTTTCAGGCGAACGCCGCTCGTAGCCGTCCGAAGCCCAGAGCGAGTTGTTTGGCCCATGCCCAGGTGCGGTCCAGTCTCATGTAGACGGCCCGGCCGCTGCGGGTGAGCCTCGCCGCGGTGCGGGTGATCCGGTATCTGAGGTTGGCGATCTCGCAGTGGGCGAGGTCCGGGTCGTGGTAGAAGCAGATCAGTTTGGACCAGGCGACCAGGTCGGTGGCGGCCAGTACGCATTCCAGCCAGGCGTGGTTCTCGGCCACCGCCTTGCAGGGCAGGTTACGCAGTCCCATGGCCTTGGCTTGGCGGATGCGGTCTTCGACTCGGGCGTGGCGGCGGTGACGTAGCTCCAGTTCGGCGACGCTGCGCCTGTCGGGGCCGTCTGCGGGTCGGGGGGCGAAGATGAACGCGGTGTGACGCAAACCGGATTCGCTGTCGAAGACCGACAGCTGGGCGCCGGGGTGGGGCCGCTCAGCTCTGACGATCACCCGTGAACCGGCCGGCCTGGCGGACAGGTCCGAGCGACAGGCTGGCCTCGGCCAGAGCGGGGGAAGGGGCGGCGGTGCCCTGGGCGGTCTCGGCCCGCCGGGCCCGCAGGCGTTCCCGCCACGCCCGGGCGCGCTCGGCGGCGTCTGCGTACTGCTTTACCCGGCCGCCGGTGGCCGGGCGCTCCCCGACCGGGGTGGTGCTGTCGATGTCTGACATATCGACGCCCTAGCACCATCCGTACGAACGATCAACACGTACGTTCGTACGCACGTTAGAGGCAGGTCGAGCGGTAGAGCCCAGAACTTCGTAGCGGGACTCGCCCAGTAGTCACCGGTGCGTGCCCAACACCCAGCCCCCGTGCCACCCGTCGCCGGCGCTCCCCGGCCGACGCGCGCGCCGAGCTGGATGCCTGGGAGACGCCGCCGGCGTGGTGATCTGCGTCCGGGTCCACTCGACCTTGCCCCCGTCCGGCGACGGGCCGGCGTCAAGCCAGTGACTGGAGAGATCTGCCCCCTCCACCTGGGTACACGTTGAGGGCTGCCGACGGTAACGGCCGGGACGCCGCCGCCCAGCGGCAGCGTTCGATGCTTGGACCGTCCCGGTCGAGAATGGCCCGCCGAAGGTGCGCGTGGCCGCCTGGCGGGCTTGTTGTCGGTAGCGGGCGAGGAGCGCGTCGCGGGTGTCATCCAAGGCGGCGCCTTGGACGGGGGCACGGTCTTCGCCCGGGCGGCGTCGCTCTCGGTCACGAGCCGCTGGCGCTCCGCCCTTCTATACCGGTTGGTGGCGACAGCCAACGCTAGCTGTCTCATCTGGGTGTATCTGGGTGCTATCCCAGGCGCCGTAGCCGGGCCGGTTCCTCCCGGCCGTCCTCAGTTTGGTGGCCTGTCGGAAATGAGCTGGCATGGCGCGGCGGCCACCGTGGGTCAATGGAATCCTGTCTCCGTGCCGCCTTGAACGGGTTGCGACTCTAAGGACCATTCCACCCCAGCGGGGTCTGCCTGCCCGGCCCACCGAGTGCTTGCGGTAGTTGTCTGCCCCCTACCGGCACATTGAGGGCGGGACCAGCCAAGCTTGAACCGGGATATCGGGCGATTCGAAGGATGTGGCCGGACCCAGCCGACGGGTGTGACTAAGTCTCGGCAGCAAAACGATCACCCAAGCACACTCGTCGGGGAAACTGGGGGAAGCTCATACCCGCTTGGGTCCGGGCGACTCCTGGCAACTAGATTCTGTCTGTACCCGAGGAGCTAGCAGAAAGGCAGGCGGCCCAGCGGGGAGAGTTCGAATCTTGGGTTCTCGACGCCTTCCGGATGGCCAAGGCTGCGAACAAGCCCGACTGGTATCTCATGCTTGCAGGAGTGATGAAGAATCGGATGCTCTCCAAGCGAGCAACAAAGCCTTCAACGAAGAGGCGTTCGGCGAGGCATTCTTCCTAGCACTGTTGTCGCAGTTCCAAGACCTAGTCTCGGTCGACAGGAGTCATCGACCCCCGGTCGTCAAGCTTCTGCCGGGGTTTCGTCGAGCGGTGGAGGGCGATACGCCTTCTCGGTCAACGGCCCACCCAGTTGGGCGCATCAGGAGGGGCCTTTGGGAGGCGGTCCTTGATTACCGCCGACCTGAGACTTGGATATGGGACCCCGATCTTCATGTCGCCTTGCCAGGTGACGGCGATGGGGCGGTCGCGTTTGGCGGGGGAGGGGAGTCCGAGGCTGGTTGCGACAGAGCCGGTGAGACCGGCGACGTAGGTGGCCGACAGGGTGGCGATGACGTAGGCGAGGCCGATGCTCTCGGCGTCGAGTGGTACCACCGAGGCCCAGTTCTCCCGAAGCTGTCCCCAGCCGCAAGGTAGGTGGGCTGCGGCGGGAGAGGGTCGAGTGGAGCGCCTGGGGTCGGCTACACGGGGAAGCGGTCGATGACCTGGTCGTATCCCAAGTACGCACCGGGACCCTCCCAGGAATGCTCGCAACCCTACGCAATCTCGCGATCGGCATCCTCCGCCACGCCACCTACCGCACCGTCAACATCGCAGCCGCAACCCGCCAACTCGCCCGCCAACCCGACACTACAATCGACCTACTCTGCATCCGCCGGATACTTTGCAAATGACCGTGGTCCGTTGCATCGCGTACAACAATCCTGGCGAAATCATCGTTTGGGATGATTTCGCCGCCGACTTCGACTGCTAGAACATCGATATAAACCTATTTGAGTTTCGCTTTCACCCCGGTCGTCGCCGTCGAAACGCCCCCAAGGGTAAGTTCGTGCGTCATCTCCTGCTGGGAACAACGGCAGGGCTTCTCGCTGGGTCGGTCTTAGCGGCGACGACATCGTATGCCTCGACGGTGTCCCCAGTCAGAGTGTCGACTGCTACCCCGACCTCCTCCTCGCTACCAATCGCAATGAAGATCCCGATGACTATCACGGGAGCTGGACGCATAACGACGAACCGGTCCGCTTTGGGCAGGGTGTCGCCCGAGAACTATGTCAACGGCGACTGTGGTGACGCCTACCTCTTCATTAACCCTGATGGTGGTGGATACGCGAACGTCACGGATGGCTTCGACGTCAGCTTTGTCGCCGACTGGTATACGGCGTGGACTGATGCCGTCGGACAAGTAACCAATACTACTAACAACTCTGGCTGGCTCGGATTTGCGGGTAGCGGCTCCCAGTCGTACAGCAACGATATTAACGTCTTTCTGGGGGCGGGATCCGCAGTAGTGGACGGTGAGTTGACAGCCGAGAACTTGATTACAGGCGAAGTATGCAGTTCCGACCCTCTTTTCTCTTCCACCGTGCTCTACTAGTCTGTCGGTGCCTCAGACTTATAGCTGGAGACTCTCGACCTGAACCCCGCATCGAAAAGGTGAAAACTACTTTGACAAGCTACGGATCCTTCTCATGACAAAGTGTTTGGCGTCTTTTATGGGGCTTCGCGAATCGTGCAGCTCATCTGTCTCTCGGCATGGTCGACGATGACGGAGCAACCGGCTCCCGCGCCCTTTAACGCTGAACCCGGCGGTATGGGAGGAGTCGCGTCGAGCGACTCCGGTTCCGAGCTGCGCGACAGCTACATGACAAGCGGTCCCGGCTCGACTTTGCGGCGTCGACGAGGACACAGAACGACGTGGCTCGCCGGTCTCGGGGTGATCTTGGCAGTTGGTGGGGGCAGTCCTTGGTGGTTTGGGTGGTTTGGGTGGTTTGGGTCGTCCAGTTCCTCTAGTCTTTACGGCGCTAAGGTTCCGATACCGACGGGCATCTACGCTCCCACAGCCGTCGACGAAACACGAGCGTCGCGCGTTGCGGCGATCGCTGGTCCCGCCTACCACATAATTTCAGTTTCAAGGGTATTTGTCTTCAATAGGCCGCCAGCATACCCGGGGGCACCGGTCCCGTCAGTGCCGAACTCCTCGATCGCACGCGGCGCTTCGGGAACTGATGTAGAACTCCGATCAACATCGAACTTACTAGACGTTTCGCTCGAGCCAAGGTCGCCTAGTCACAACGGCTTAGACGTGACGATAGCCGACATCGGGATAGGCGGCAGTCACCATGTCCTTCATGTAGAGGGTGCTTTCTCGGTTGGGATTACTGACTACCCTGCGCGATCGAACACGGCATTATCGAAAGTGCAGCTGTTATCGCTCGAGAGCGCAATTTGGAGTTTTTACACGTCGGCATCGCAATCACCGACGAGTCCGCCGACGAAACAGTAGCGGCTATTTCAATCACCCCGAGATGACCAAGCCGACCGTTTGCCAAGCGACGAGCATCAGGTCGACGACCGTCGAATTAGCGGTATAGGTCACCAACCAGCAGAGTGACCCCCAAAGTCACATGGCTGTAAGCAACGGCTTAGACTGCTGAGCCAGCGTAGAACGCTCCGCAAGCCGGGGGTTGGTGCGTTCACTGGTGTCATGAGCCGGGATGAGGTTGTCCCGTCGGGCGTTGATTTTGGGGGGATGATCCTTGGGGTCTGATTACAGAGAGGGGCTGTGACGACGTCCCGGGCCGGCACCCGGTGTTGTCGCCGTAGGTCGATGATGCAGCCTTGCCCAGGTATGCCTCGACGGTCTCCATCGCCCGGCTCGTATGGCCTTCGAGGTCGCGGACCGTCGAGCCTGTAACGTATTCTGTGTAAGAGGCTTTTAGGTTTGTTATGTTGTGGCCTCTTGTTTGTATTATATCACAGGTCGAGTCTTCCCGGGAAGTACATTTCGAATGCGTTTAAAGCTTGTTTCCATCCTGGGGTTGCTGTTCCGGCTTCTCCTCCTCTCGTTGTTGTAATGTTCATAGCTATCAGACGTAACAGTTTTAGTGCTGATTCGTCGTTAGGGAAATGGCCTCTGGTTTTGGATGCTTTACGCATCTGATAGTTCACTGATTCGATCATGTTCGACGTGTACACGATCTTTCTTATGATCGGCGACCAGGCGAGGAACGGGATGAACCGTTCCCACGCGTCGCGCCACACTCTTACGATGCCGGGGTAACGGTCCCCGTATTCGAGTTCGAAGTTGTCCAAGGCGTCGGCTGCGGCTTCGACGCTGGGAGCGGTGTAGATCTCCCGTAGCGCGGCTGCGACGGTCTTGCGGTCCTTCCACGGCGCTTCCGGCTTTTGAGTGGGTGAATTGCCCGAACTGATGTTCGCTAGACCGACGTGGAGGTCCTCCGCGACGATGGGGCGATGCGTGACACCGAGCTCTACCGCCACCTGTTGGGACTCGTCGCTCCATGGGAGGTGAGCAGGGTCGAGCTGTCCGTCGACGGGGGCCGTGTCGACGTGTGGGTGGAGCATCCGAAGCGCACTCGGTTTGCCTGCCCCGAATGCGGGACGGAGCTTCCTGTCTACGACCACGCCGAGGAACGGGCCTGGCGCCATCTGGACAGCTGCGCGTTCTTGACCTACTTGCATGCCCGACCGCCACGCGTGGAGTGCCCCACCCACGGGGTCCGACAGGCATCCCTCCCGTGGGCCGAGCCGATGAGCCGGTTCACCATGCTGTTCGAGCGTCTGGCGATCGACGTGTTGAAGGAGTGTGACGTAGAAGGCGCAAGTCGGCTGTTGCGGCTCAGCTGGGACGAGGCGTGGCACCTGATGGACCGGGCGGTGGCCCGAGGCCTCGCAGCCAAGCCCCACGTCGTCCCGGCCAAGATCGGCGTAGACGAAAAGGCGGCGGGTCGGGGCCAGGACTACATCACCGTGGTATCCAACTTGGAGACCGGCTGCGTGGAGTACCTCGCCGATGAGCGGCGTCAGGCCAGCCTGGACGGCTTTTTCGAGAAGTTCAGCGCCGAGGAGCGCAAGGGGATCGAGGCGGTGGCGATGGACATGTGGGATCCCTACATCAACTCGACCCGAGACCACCTCGACAAGGCAGACGACAAGATCGTCTTCGATCGCTACCACCTCATGAAGTACATGACCGGCGCCGTCGACACCGTGAGGAAGCAGGAGAACCGGGCGCTGGCCGCCGGCGGTGACAAGAGCCTCACGGGGACCAAGTACCTCTGGCTCTACTCGGAGGAGAACCTCCCCGAGCGCCACAGAGACCGCTTCGCCTCCCTTCGGGGAGGGGATCTCAAGACCGCACGGGCATGGGCGATCAAGGAGAGCCTTCGCCACTTGTGGTCCTACAAGCGGCGGGGCTGGGGGGAGAAGCACTGGAAGCGCTGGTACTTCTGGGCAACCCACTCACGCCTCCAGCCGGTGATCGACGCCGCACGCACCTTGAAGCGCCATGAGGCCGGGCTGATGTCGTACTTCGCCCACCGGGTGAGCAACGCCGGCGCGGAGGGCCTCAACTCACGCATCCAGGCGATCCGCGTCTCCGCGCGCGGGTATCGCAACCGAGAGCACTTCAAGACCGCGATCTGGTTCCATCTCGGCGGTCTCCAGCTCTACCCCGCCACGCCGTGACCAGGGTTACCCACAGAGAACCCGGAAGCGCCCCTTCCACGAGCAGTAACGCAGGCTCGCGCGAACCAGGTGAACCACGCAGGTTTGGGTTATAGCTGTCGGCCAGGTCGCTTCTATAGCGTCGGGCAGGCCCTTAAGCCCGTCGCAGCACACGAAGATCACGTCGGCAACACCCCTGTTTTTGATGTCGGAGAGGACTGTCATCGAAGAATTTGGCTCCTTCGCCGCCGTCGCCTAGCCACACCCCGAGAATGTGCTTACGTCCCTCCACGTCGACGCCTATGGCCAGGTAGGCGGGCCTGACGGTCACGGTCGCTGTTCGTGCGTACCTTTACCACCAGGGCGTCGATGTACACGATCGGATACACCCGGTCCAGGGGGCGTGACTGCCAGTCCTTGAGCTCGTCGATGACTCCGTCGGTGACCCTCGAGACGAGCTCGGCTGAAATGTCAGCGCCGTACATGCGCTTGATCTGCCGTCGGATGTCGCGGGTGGACATGCCTGTCGCGTACCAAGCGACGATCGTGTCGGAGAACCCTGCCAGGCGGGTAACACCGGTAGGGACGATCCTCGGCTCGAACGTGCCGGCCCGGTCTCGGGGAACATCCAAGTCGACCGGGCCTGCATCGGTGAGAACCCGCTTGGGGGTAGTCCCGTTACGACTGTTACCACTCCCACGCCCGGCGGGATCCCCACGCTCATATCCGAGATGCTCGGTTCTTTCCTCCTCCAACGCCCGTTCAAGGATCTTCTTCGACAAGAAACTCAGCACGCCGCCCTCGCCGACCAGACGCAAGTTCTGATCGCGGACACGCCCCATAATCCGGTCCAACTCCTGCGGCGACAACAACTCACCGTTAGACAAACAGACATCACCCAAATCCGGGCTTGAACTCTCCCCAGATATCTCATCATCGGACATGACAGCAACCCCAGTATCAACAGTTAAAGACATTAGATCTCCTTTCATCCCGAGAAATACTCCTAGATCTCCCGGATCAAGTGGTGGACCCTCTTACACAGACCTCCCCACAGGCCCCGACCGTCCACTCGCCCAGTGCCAACTCGTCCCAGCGTCCCCTCCCCGCAGCGGTGCTGCACGTGAACTACCCGGCTGCTTGGTCGAACGCATCCCGAGCGCGGATCCAGTCACCGTTCGCCACGATGCCAGGTGCGTATCTTCGAGGAATACGCGGCGGGTCGCGGGTTCGCGGCCATCGCCCGAGGACTCAACGAGACTAGCATCCCCTCCCCCGCCGCCCACGACCCGATCCGCAATCCCCATCGCGACCACACAGCCTGGCGCGACAGCGCCATACGGGCCATCCTCACAAACCCCCGCTACAACGGCCACCAAGTATGGGGTCGCGCACCACGAGCCGAGATCCTCCTCGACCCCACCGACGTCGCTGCCGGCGTAACCACCGTGCAGCGTTGGGCTCCCGAAGACCGGTGGTATCGCTCGAGCGAACCCAGCCACGAAGCCCTCGTCGCACCCGACGTGACAGAAGCAGTCCAAGCCCGGTTCCGGGCCCGGCGGCCCAGCGGCGAAGTCAGAGCCCGTCGAGACTCCCACGGCAACTATCCCCTGCGCGGCCGGGCCCGTTGCGCCATATGCGGACGGCGACTCCAAGGTGAACTTCGCAGCGGTCGCCGCTACTACCGCTGCCCCACCACCGGCACCGCCCGCACCCAAAGCGGGCACCCCGTCTCGGTCTACCTGCGCGAAGATGTCGTCGTGCCCCCTCGACAAGTGGCTCGCCGAAGCCCTCGCCGAGGAAGCCACCGAACGCTCCGCCCAAGAGCTCGCCACGAACCGCCATTCCACCCAGCTCGCCGCCCGGGAAAAAGCCGCCAAACGCTCCCTCGCCGACGCCGACCGCAAGATCGCCCGGCTCGAGCAAGCCCTCGAAGACGGGCTTCCCCTCAACACCTTCGTCCGCCTCGCCCGCAAACACGAGATCGCCCGCGACGCCGCCAAAGCCGACCTGGCCCGGATCAACAACCAGCAACCCGAAGGACTGTCACCCGCAGACTTCAAGGCCGCTCTCGAACACGCCCGCAGTCTCGCCGCCGCCCTAGCCAGCGCCACCGACACACAACGCCAACAGCTCTACGAGGCGCTCGGCCTACAGATCGAATACGACTCGAGCGAGAAGCTCGTCCACGGCTCGATCACCGCCCTCGCAAATGTTGGAGTAAAGCCTCGTGTCGGAGGGGGGACTTCCTCCGCTCTCCAGCGGGAACGTACCCGGTCGGGCACGTTCCACAGTTTGTCTCCTCGCTGGCGGGGCACTCCCCCACCATCCTCACAGCGTACCTCGATCG